>OGZT01000699.1_pt1 | contig 25843 bp, 20 predicted proteins | sample 1576891 | NCBI WGS metagenome assembly OGZT01 (sample SAMEA3541521, study PRJEB24748) | human gut metagenome | biome: human gut; feature: human-associated habitat; material: faeces | place: China | collected 2012 | reverse complement strand
GATGCAGATATGATTTGCTTTATCCATCGTCCCGAATATTACAAAATATACCAAGATGAAAAAGAAAATGATTTGCACGGTATGGCTGAAATCATAGTTGCTAAAAATCGTAATGGAAAGACGGGAAATACTTTATTAAAATTTTCCAGTCAATTTGCACGTTTTGATAACATAGCTGATAACATAATCCATTAGAAAGAAAGCTACAATGAGAGTAAAGTCTTTTAAGTTTAAGGTTATTAGAGATAGTGAAAGTATAATCTTGTCACTAAACTTCTCTGATTTGTCTATTGAGGTTATTCGCCAATTAATTAGTAACTCTATCAAATTGGAAGCAAACAAAGAGTGTAAATTACTATTTATTGGGAATATAGACTGCAAATTAGAATTAGAGGATATATATAACCTTGCTAGCTTTATACAATCAATTGTAGGTAAAGCATTAGTTTGGGATATTATAAATGAAGCACCCAAGAATGATGAACCGGAAGATTTGGCAGGCTACTTAATTATAGCACCCAATTAAACCACATTAGTTATGGTCTCTTAGCTGGTCTTCCATAGAAGAGGGGGTACACAATCCCCTCAATCTATATTTCTTCATATAAATCACATATAATAGAAAGAACACTTAAGGACTACGAGATTCTTGAATGGCAAATCACTTTAAATCATTTGTGCTTCTGCTGTAAACTGAATCCTAAAAATAATCAAAAGATATATTGGAAAATATTCTCGAATTTTCAAGTGGTCCCCGAAACGGTCTCCGTAAAAAATAAGCCCTCGAAAGTGCTTGACTTTCAAGGGCTTTAAAGTGATAGTTGAGGTTCCTGGCGGATTCGAACCGCCGTACACGGTTTTGCAGACCGCTGACTAAGCCACTCATCCAAGGAACCTTATTTCCTCGTTTGCGGTTGCAAAGGTAATACTAATTTTCAAATCACCAAACTATCCGCAGCAATTTTTCTTAGAATGGCTTTTGGTTTCTTTGCACTCCTGCTGCTTTTTGTCAAGCTGACGCTTTAATTCACAGCCACTTGCACAGTTTGCACAAGGATTCTCATTATTTTTCGTGCGACGAAAAAAATTATAAATTCCATACACAATGCGAATCACACAAAGAACTAATAATACAGCAACAACGCATTCCTGCCAGTTCAAAGTCATAAAAATAATCCTCCTATCTGATAAACAGCAAAAGTTAACACCCATGCTAACACAGTAGTATATCCGGCTGTGAAAAATGCCCATTTCCAACTTCCAGACTCTTGCTTAATAGCTGCAAATGTAGCAATACATGGGAAATATATCAGTACAAACAACATATAGCAGAAAGCTACAAATGGCGTAATAGGGATTCGTTCGCCCAAAGTGGTGTCATCCACATTAGCATCATTTGTATAAAGTACACCAAGTGTACTAACAACCAATTCCTTTGCACCAACTCCGGAAATCAGTCCAATACCTAATTTCCAATCAAAACCCATAGGTTCGATAACAGGTTCAATGGCTTTTCCAATCCGCCCGATATAAGAATTTTCCTGTTGTTCGGCTACGGTTTCATAGGCATCGTGATTGGGATAATATCCCAGGAACCAGATAACAACGGATGCAATCATAATAATTCCTCCCATTTTACGAAGATATTGTTCGCCTTTATCCCAGGTATGCCGGAAAATAGATTTCATAGTTGGCATACGATACGGCGGTAATTCCATCACAAACGGAGTATCATCTCCTTTAACCAGAAACTTACTGAACAGACGTGCCAATAACACTGCCAACAATATGCCAATACAGTAGATAGAAAACAATACCAGCCCCGCATTGTTCGGAAAGAATGCACCTACCAACAAGAGATAAATAGGGAGACGAGCGCTACATGACATCAATGGGTTAACAAGCATGGTAACAAGACGGCTCTTCCGGTTCTCAATGGTACGAGAAGCCATAATAGCAGGCACATTACACCCGAATCCCATAATCAGAGGAATAAACGATTTACCATGAAGTCCCATCTTATGCATTATCTTATCCATAATAAAAGCTGCACGAGCCATATATCCGGAATCTTCCATCAGAGAGATAAAGAAATAGAGAATAAGAATATTAGGCAGGAAAACAATAACTCCTCCTACTCCACCTACAATACCATCGACCAACATGTCTTTCAACGGACCTTCGGACATGTTATTATTTATAAGATTTCCTAATGCCTCTACCAACCACTCAATCCCCATCATCGGATACTCTCCAAGTACAAACGTACCCTCAAACATGATATACATGAAAAGGAAAAAGATTGGATACCCCCATATACGATGTGTCACAATAGAATCAAGTACTTTCGTCATCTGCGCCTTTTCCTGATGGTTGTCTGTGAAGGTTTCTTTCAGTGCACCACTGATAAAACCATACTTGGCATCGGTTATAGCAGATTCACTATCCTCATTCAATGCAGTCATCACACGTTTCGCCGCTTTTTCGCGTATACGGATAATCTCTTCTGCATTGGGCAAGGTTCGGATAATCCGTTCAACATCCGGATCATTCTCTAAAAGTTTGATTGCAAGAAAACGGGTAGAATATTTAGACCGGATGGCTTCATTTTTTGAAATCTCCTCTTTTACCGCATCAATGGCCTTTTCCAGATCGGGCCCATGATTGATATGTATATGGCGGAAAACACGTTCACCCGATTTATGAGGATGAATATAATCTTCAAGATGTTCCTCATGATGAGTTTCATCGACATGCGTACGATGCCAATCCTGCAATTCTTTAACTACCTCAGGATTAATATTACCATTTTTATCAAAGAAATCACCCCCTTCATAAAGATTAATAATCACATGAAACAGATGATCAATACCTAAATTCCTCTTACAAACAGTAGGAACCATAGGTACACCGAATAGTTTACTCAACAGACGATAATCGAGGGTATTGCCACTGGCTTCAAGCTCGTCATACATATTAAGAGCAATTACCATACGGACATTCATATCGATAAGCTGAGTCGTAAGATAAAGATTACGTTCCAGATTGGAAGAATCTACAACGTTAATAATTACATCGGGAGTTTCGTCAATAATATGACGACGTACATAGATTTCCTCCGGTGTGTATGCCGAAAGTGAATAAGTACCGGGAAGATCGACTATTTTAAAATGATAACCTTCAAAGTTAAAATAACCTTCTTTTGCATCGACAGTCACCCCACTATAGTTGCCAACATGCTCATGGGCACCGGACGCAAGATTAAATAAAGAAGTCTTTCCACAGTTCGGATTGCCAACAAGTGCTACATTGATTGTTCTTCGCTTACCAAGGGCCAGACGTTTCAATTCCTCTTCCCCCGGATAAATATTTTCACTGATACTCTGGTGATAACTTTCCTGTCCCTGTGCCTGTTCTGCCGCTTCTTGTTCACTTATAATTTCGATCATCTCAGCTTCTTGCCGACGAAGCGAAATTTCATAACCTAATACTTTATATTTAATAGGATCTTTCAAAGGGGCATTGAGTAAAACTTCTACGGTCTTACCTTTAATAAAGCCCATCTCGACAATACGTTTACGAAAACCTCCATGGCCGAGCACTTTGACGATAACCCCCTTCTCTCCTGTTCTTAATTCGGACAAACGCATACTTTGTTCTCTTAATTTTCGGCAAAGATAACAGATTAGTTCCGAGGAGACAAATTATTTAGAATGTTTTTAAATAGTGTCTCCCGTACAGGGAAGTACACCGGGCGATAGAAAAGAATATTTAATTATTAATTTTTAATTTAACTACATTGTTTATCTTTGCAATATGATAGAAAAAAAGATCGCACAATATATTGATAATGAGAGGTTATTTCCCATAAATACCCGGATAATAGTAGCATTGAGTGGTGGCGCTGATTCGGTAGCACTATTACGTATACTTCACACATTAGGATATGACTGTGAAGCCGCTCACTGTAATTTTCATTTGCGGGGAACAGAATCAGACAGGGACGAAATGTTTGTCCGAAAGTTATGTAAAACAATGAAAACTCCATTGCACACCATTGATTTTGCAACAGAACAATATGCTATTGAAAAGAAAATATCGATAGAAATGGCAGCACGCGAACTACGTTATCAATGGTTTGCGGAAATAAAAGAGAAAACCAAGGCGGATGTGATCGCTGTAGCCCACCATCAGGACGATAGTGTAGAAACTGTATTACTCAACCTCATACGAGGAACGGGTATCAACGGATTATTAGGAATACGCCCTAAAAACGGAGATATTGTACGTCCGCTCCTATGTATCAGTCGCAAAGAAATTACAGACTACCTGCAAAATGCCGGACAAGAATACATGACGGACAGTACAAATCTACAGGACGAGTATACACGCAATAAGATACGCCTAAACCTACTGCCACTGATGCAGGAAATCAACCCTTTAGTCAAAGAGCATATTATTGATACAAGCAATTATCTGAATGATGTAAATCGGATATATAATAAAGGTATAGAAGAAGGAAAGCAACGGGTTATAGAGAAAGGAAACATCCGTATCGTCCCTCTTTTAAAAGAACCTTCACCAGAAGCTTTATTATTCGAGATACTCTATCCACTTGGATTCAATGCAGCACAAACAAAAAATATTCTGACTATGCTGGAAGGACAAACCGGAAAACAGTTTATCAGTAAAGACGGCTGGAGAGTAGTCAAAAACAGAGAGTTATTATTAATCGACAAGAAAGAAAAGCAAGAAAACCCTCCTTTTTGCCTGATTAAAGAAGAGAAAGAATACACAAAAGATTTTATTATTCCCCGTGAGAAACATATTGCCTGTTTCGACACCGACAAACTAATCGGAGAAATTAACTTAAGAAAATGGCAAACGGGGGATATATTTATTCCCTTCGGTATGAAAGGCAAAAAGAAAGTCAGTGATTATCTGACAGACAGGAAGTTTTCAATTATCCAGAAAGAAAACCAATGGGTACTATGTTGTGGAGACAAAATAATCTGGATTGTAGGAGAACGGACTGACAATCGCTTCCGGATAGACGAAAAAACAAAGAAAGTAACAGTATTCAAGATGAGTGAGAAAGCAATAGATAATCCACTAATAATCAACGCTTAAAAGGTTGTACATTTTTGTATAACAAGAATGTACAACCTTGCACCACAAAGGTGTACACTCTTATATGACATAAATGTACACTCTTACAATATCTATTACTCGAGCCTTTTTGTAACCCTTATTACAAGATTGTTTTTGGCTCTTTCTGACGGGTAAAACATTGAGAAAGCAATACAGCAAACGGAGTATCATAAACCCTCGCTTGTTGTGTACATGATTTGACACAGGCACAACACTTAATACATTTTTCAGCATCTGTATGCACTTCATCTCCTTTTACAATAGCGCCAACAGGACAATGACGTACGCATACACCACAATGCGTACAAAGACTTTCATCATCCAACCACGGAGTACGTGGCAAGGGTACCCCGCTCTTACGTAGTTTTATTACTCTACGTAAAAAACGGAATAAGGGGAAAAAAGGTTGTTGCGGACGAGGAATAGAACGAAGATTAACCGGATACAGAGTCTCCAGGCAAGAGGCTGCCTCAACTTTTATCCTCAACTTCTTACCAAATTCTCTGGCAAGCTCTAAATCATGAGTATCAGGACGGCCTGCTGCAATGGGATATTTAGTACTGCTATAAGAATGCTCTCCAATAAAAGTAGCTCCGGCTATTACTTTAAAACCATTCAGTAAAACAAAAGCATCCAACTCCGTAAGCGCATTTTCGTAAGCACGATTCCCGTAAACTACTACCAAAGCTACCGGAGTATCCGTACCACGAATATTCTCCAGACGCTCCATAGCTAAAGGAGCCACATGTCCACCATATACAGGAACAACAACAATAGCCAATGCCGAGGTAGGAAGTTCCATTTCTTCAACCGGCTTTAAGGTCAAATCCGTCGTTAACACATTTGTTGCCCCCGTTCCATGAACAATTGCCTCTCCCACTTGTTTAGAAGTATGGGTAGGCGAAAAATAAATAAGATGAGCTTCAGTAATTATCATAATGTTATAATTTGAGTAACAAAGATACACTTTATAAATGAAAAAAATGATGATTTATTTATGAAACCAAAATTATTTATTATCTTTGCGCCGTTGAAATACTTTGCCACCTCTCATAGGAGAGAAACAGGTAAATATCCAGTTCAACAGAAACATCCCTGATTCATAATAAATTAAAGCATATGTTCGCATAACCAATGACTGGTGAAGTTGTGTTGTGACGTCCGTATCCCAGCTGAACAAAAAAATATTAATAACTTACTATACTGTATGTATAACATTATCCAATTAAACGACAAAGATTTGTCGGAACTACAAACTATTGCCCGCGAACTGGGTATAAAAAAGACAGACTCACTAAAGAAAGAAGAACTTGTTTACAAAATCCTTGACGAACAAGCTATCGCAGGCGCTACTAAGAAGGTTGCTGCAGATAAATTGAAAGAGGAGCGTAATGAAGACAAGAAGAAACGTTCACGGGTAGCAATGAAGAAAGAAAATAAAGTATTCTCCGCTACTAAAAATGGTGAGATAACCAAAACTGAAACAGCCGTTCCCGTTCCGGTAGCTAAAGCACAACCTAAAGAAGCTGAGCCAGTAAAAGCAGAAGTTGTTCCTGCCACAGAAAAAGCAGTAGCACCCCCAAAAAAGAAAGTAGGTCGTCCTCGCAAAAATGCCGTAGAAAACAAACCCAAAGAAGAGCAAGTAGCTCCAGTTGCAGCAGCCGAAACTGAAAAAACGGTTGAAGTGAAAAAGGCAGAGGTAAAAAAGGTAGAGGTAAAGAAAATAGAGACAAAACCTATTTCAAAACCCATTATTAAACCTAAAGCACCAGCAGTTATCGATGAAGAAAGCAATATCTTATCCGAGAGTGCCGATGACGATTTTATCCCAATTGAAGATCTCCCTTCTGAGAAAGTAGAATTACCAACAGAACTTTTCGGTAAATTCGAATCAACAAAAACAGAGCCTGTAGTTACGCCTGTTCCTGAACAGACACAGAACCAACAGCGTCCCCGCGTTATCCGTCCCCGCGATAACAACAATAATAACAACAATAATCCTAACAGCAATAATAACGCACCAAGGAACAATAATCCCCGACTGCCGATGCAGAGACCTGTACAACAGCAAAATACGGGAGAAAATGCTCCGGCTCCGGAACGCAAAGTGATTGAGCGTGAAAAACCCTACGAATTCGATGATATTCTCACCGGTACAGGAGTTCTGGAAATTATGCAGGATGGTTACGGTTTCCTTCGCTCTTCAGACTATAACTACCTTTCATCTCCGGACGATATCTATGTATCTCAATCGCAAATCAAATTATTCGGTCTGAAAACCGGTGATGTGGTAGAAGGTATCATTCGCCCTCCCAAAGAAGGAGAGAAATACTTCCCATTGGTAAAAGTATCTAAAATTGATGGTCGTGATGCCGCATTCGTACGTGACCGCGTACCTTTTGACCACCTGACCCCTCTCTTTCCAGATGAGAAATTCAGACTTTGCAAAGGCGGATACTCTGATTCGATGTCTGCACGTGTAGTAGACCTCTTTTCACCGATTGGTAAGGGACAACGTGCCTTGATCGTGGCTCAACCTAAAACAGGTAAAACCCTGTTAATGAAAGATATCGCTAATGCCATCGCAGCCAATCACCCGGAAGTATACATGATAATGCTGTTGATTGACGAACGTCCGGAAGAGGTAACCGATATGGCACGTAGTGTAAATGCAGAAGTTATCGCCTCTACTTTTGACGAACCGGCAGAACGCCACGTGAAGATCGCAGGTATCGTACTCGAAAAAGCAAAAAGACTGGTAGAATGCGGACACGACGTAGTTATCTTCCTGGACTCTATCACACGTTTGGCACGTGCTTACAATACAGTTTCTCCGGCATCGGGTAAAGTATTGTCCGGTGGCGTGGATGCAAATGCATTGCATAAACCCAAACGGTTCTTTGGTGCTGCACGTAATATCGAAAATGGCGGTTCACTAACCATTATCGCGACAGCATTGATCGATACCGGTTCAAAAATGGATGAAGTTATCTTCGAAGAATTCAAAGGTACAGGTAATATGGAATTGCAGCTTGACCGTAACTTATCCAACAAACGTATCTTCCCGGCTGTCAACATTGTGGCTTCAAGTACGCGTCGTGATGATTTGTTGCTTGACAAGACAACACTTGACCGTATGTGGATCCTGCGCAAATACCTTGCAGACATGAATCCAATAGAAGCAATGGACTTTGTAAAAGACCGTCTTGAAAAAACAAAAGACAATGACGAATTCCTGATGAGCATGAATAGCTAAAAATATTTATTCAATTTACAATTAGACGATTTACAATTTACGATTGAAATGTGATAGGCTTTACACAAAAGTTCGTATCATTATACAGGAGTAGTGACTCCAATCGTAAATTGTAAATCGTCTGATCGTAAATCCCCCCTTTCCTTCTTATCACTTTTGTACAATTATGTACTATTAACGTCCAAAAGTACTTTACCCTCCTTTTCCGGCAATTTTCATTTGCCTACATTTACCTTACGAAACTAATTCATAAGTTAAATTCTAACTCGGATACTGGCAGAACATCGCGCAATGCTCGATGATTATATTAACCGGCCCAAAGATGACAACCGTACTCTAAAAGTAAACGCAGATAAATGTTGGCGTAACCATACTCCCGGTCATCCCAATCATGAAGATCCTGGAGCACGGGATATTATAAACAGAAAATAAATAAGTAAAAAGAGTGGAGATTACATGTTATCTTCACTCTTTTTACTTATTTTTGCAGCAAACAATGCGAACAGAACGTTAAACAGTGAGAATTTATATCTATTACATATTAGGAATGCTGGCCGGTTTTCTATATTCTGTCCCAGTCTATTCTGCGACTACGACTTCAGAACATCTTACCAATTTACAAATTCTCATAGACAACAATTTACCTTATACCCAAAATATAACAGCAGACAGTATCATTTTATGGGAAAAAGAGCTTGAACCACAATTGGAAAAAGACAAGCAATACAGCACTCTTTTCCATTTGAAACAACTCGTATCCGGTGCATATGCAATTCGTGGTGATATTACAATAGCTGTAGATAAAGCCCACATCATGTATGAGAAAGCCAAAGAAATGGACTATGATAAAGGAATAGCCCTTTCTCTTCGTGCTATCGGTGATGCCTACCTGGGTGCAAACATGAGGCAACAAGCCATCGATTTTTATATAGAAGCATTTAATGTTCTAAATACTTTAGAAGGTGCAGATCATCTGAAAATACATATCTCTCCGAATCTGATCCTCACATTGTTAAAGATAAGAGAAACCGACAAAGCACTTGTATACTTAAAACAACTTGAAGTTCTTTTCGATAAATATCCAACGACTTCCACTCTCTTTTATGTTTCGATATGCCGTGCCTACTATTATGTAGTAACCAATCAGCCAGACAAGGCACTTATATATATCACAGAGGCCACAAAAGCCAATTCAGAACATGATTATCCTTATATGCGTTTTGTTTTGGATTATTTGTATGCCAGTTACTATAAACAAAATAAACAATATGATCGGGCTTTGGAAAAATATGGTAACCTTATTAAAGAGATAAATCCGGCCTACTCTCCTAACCAGCATATACAGCTCAATCTTCAGCAAGCCCAACTTCTGTCTAAATTAGGACAAACAGACCAAGCATGTCTCATTTATCAAACGGCAAATGTGCTGCAAGATTCTCTGGACAATCTTAGCTATGTACGTCAGATCAACGAACTGCGAACCATCTATCAAATCGATCAAATGGAAATCCAGAACCAGCAGGAACGTAACCAGACTATCTTATGGGGTATTCTAACAGTATTTTCTTTATCAATCCTTATCACCATACTCATTTTCCATATACGATCAGAGAATAAACGTTTGCGCCATTCAAAAGAAGAACAGGAAAAAGCACAAAAGCGTGCAAGAAACTCCATTAAAACCAAAAGTCTGTTTCTTTCAAATATGAGTCATGAGATCCGTACCCCATTGAATGCGCTTTCAGGTTTCTCTGCAATCCTCACGGATGATTCAATTGACAATGAAACACGGCGACAGTGCAATGACATCATACAACAAAACTCTGAATTATTATTAAACCTGATCAATGATGTAATAGACCTTTCCAGCCTGGATATGAGTAAACTGGTATTTAATTTTAAAAAGTGCGATGCAGTAGTTATATGCCGTAATGTTATTGATACTGTAAGAAAAGTAAAGCAAACACAAGCCGATGTTCATTTTGTCACAACTCTTGAATCGCTACCGCTATTAACAGATGATTCACGCTTGCAACAGTTGCTTATCAATCTGCTTATTAATGCCACGAAGTTCACTACGGAAGGCTCCATCACACTTGAAATACGAAAAGAGTCGGACGACACCGCCGTCTTCTCTGTCACTGACACCGGTTGTGGTATTCCTCCGGAAAATCAAGGCCGGATATTCAACCGTTTTGAGAAACTAAATGAAGGTGCACAGGGTACAGGGTTGGGACTTTCTATCTGCCAGCTTATTGTTGAACAGATCGGAGGAAGAATATGGATTGATCCGGAATATACAGCAGGCGCCCGCTTCGTGTTCACTCATCCTATCAAACCGGATGCGGCAGCAGCCAAAAATGAAAAGTTACAATGAAACAACTGATCTTCATACTCGCCTTATGCTGCCATTTCTTGATAAGTCTGGCAGCTCCATCAGGAGTCCGAACTGATAGTTTGGAAAGATTGTTGTCTGCTATGCCGCATGATTCCCTACGCCTACAAACCATACAAAGTATCACGCGGATGGAGCAGACAACCCCCAAATGCATCTATTATTCAAATATGCTGTTAAAGGAGGCTGTTGCGCAAGACAACCCCAAGTACGCCGGAATAGCACTCTACTTCCAGGTTATTTATTACTATAATCAAAATGAACTGGATAGTGTAATCCAAAAAATAGCAGACCTGGAGCCCTACGCCCGAAAAGCCGGTTTGTGGGATTATTACTTCGATTCACAAAGATGCCAGATAGATCTCTACTCCTATAGAGAACAAATAGAGCTTGCAATCAACAAATCACTTGAAATGTATAAGAAAGCGCAAGAAGCCAACAACATACGTGGCCTGATAGGTGCCAAGCAGTGTCTGGCCAATGCTTATATGGGTACTGGCCGTTGGAAAGAAGGTAAACAGGCTTTGGAAGAAGCTCATAAGCTTCTTCCTCAAATGAACAATGTAATTGTAAGAAATTCCGTACTTTGCCAACTTATCTCACTCAGTAAAGCCAACAAAGAACTTCAGGATCAGAAAAAGTATCTGGATGAACAAAAGAAGATTCTTTCTGATTATATCGCAGAAAATCCAACGATGAAAGAAGCTTTTCAGGATCCGATGATTTTCAATGACATCTACTATACCTATTATTATGTAGAAATGGAGCAGCCTCAGCTGGCTCTCCAACATCTTAAAAAAGGAAACGAGTATCTCACCCCCAATACTTATTTTATGTATCGGGTGCTTTATCATGATGCACACGCCTCATATTACCGCCTTTGCAAAGAATATAATCGTGCTATCAGTCAACTGGATTCTACTGTTATACTGTTAAAAGACGCTTTTAGCAGCGATTACGTCAACCAACTGTCTATCAAAGCTGATATTCTGACCGAGGCCGGACGTAGCCTGGAAGCAATACCAATCTATGAAAAGGTTATACAGATGAAAGATTCGTTGGTTACCGAACTATCTGACAAACAAATGAATCTGATACAAGACAACTACCATGTAGATAAAATGAAACTTGAAGAAGAACAGTTGAAAAGCAAAATTCAACTGCTCGTATTCTGTATTATCGCTATTGCCCTGCTCGTATTAATCTTCTTCACAATACGTGCCTATCAGGTACGAAAAGCCTTAAAGACGGCAGAAAGTGAAACTCGTAAAGCCACCCTGATGGTTGAGAAAGCCAATGAGACCAAGAATCATTTTCTCTCTAATATGAGTTACAATATCCGTATCCCTCTCAACGGAGTTGTAGGTTTTTCACAACTCATAGCCTCAGAACCCAATATGGACGAAAGTACACGACAAGAATATTCAGCCATCATCCAAAAAAACTCCGAAGAGTTGATACAATTGGTAAATGATGTACTCGATCTGTCTCGCCTGGAAGCCAATATGATGAAATTTCAGATACAGACTTATGATGTAATAGCTCTTTGTAACGATGCCATTTATATGGCACAGATGCACAATGAGGGAGCTATATCAATTCTGTTCAGCACTAATATTGACGCACAGAACATCACAACAGATACCGGACGAATAACGCAAACCCTGCTCAGCACATTGGTCTATCCGGACAAAAGTAAAGAGAAAAGAAAAATAATCTTTACGGTCAACCGGGATGATACGTCAAAGATCATTCATTTCCAAATTATCAACAGCCCACTGGCTGATCCGAAATACCACTCACAACAAGTAAGTATCCGCCATGAAATAAATGACTTGTTATTAAAGCACTTCGGAGGTAGCTATGCCGTCACCACCGACAAACAGGGCGGACAGGTCATTGATTTTACTCTCCCCCCCGACAGTATATCCGGATAAAAGCGTTATCTTTGCAAATTGTAAACCTAAACGCTCATTTATGTACACTAATAAGCAAATTTGGAGTGTCAGTTACCCGATACTTCTTAGTTTACTGGCACAAAATGTTATTAATGTCACTGACACCGCCTTTCTCGGACGTGTTGGCGAAGTAGCACTCGGAGCTTCGGCTATGGGTGGACTTTTTTATATCTGCGTTTTTACTATTGCTTTCGGTTTTAGCACCGGTTCGCAAATTGTGATTGCCCGCCGCAATGGCGAAGGTCGCTATTCTGACGTAGGACCGGTAATGATACAAGGTGTTATGTTCATGTTACTGATGGCATTGCTATTATTCAGCTTTACAAAAGCTTTTGGGGGCAATATTATGCGGATGCTGGTTTCTTCCGAATCCATATACGATGCCACAATGGAATTTCTGGACTGGCGTATCTACGGATTCTTCTTTTCGTTTATCAACGTAATGTTCCGGGCACTTTATATCGGCATTACGCGTACAAAGGTACTTACCATCAATGCCGTCGTCATGGCACTGACAAACGTAGTGCTGGACTATGCAATGATATTCGGACATTTCGGCTTCCCGGAAATGGGTATCAAAGGCGCTGCCATTGCCTCTGTAGTAGCAGAAGCCAGTTCCATTCTGTTCTTCCTCATTTATACGTATATCACCGTCGACCTGAAAAAGTATGGCCTGAATAAATTACGTTCTTTCGATCCTCAGTTACTGATGCGTATACTTAGTATCTCCTGCTTCACTATGTTGCAGTACTTCTTGTCAATGGCTACCTGGTTCATATTCTTCGTAGCTGTAGAAAGGTTGGGACAACGTGAACTTGCCATTGCCAACATTGTGCGAAGCATATACATCGTAATGCTCATTCCGGTAAACGCACTGGCCACCACCACTAACAGCTTGGTCAGTAATGCCATTGGTGCAGGAGGCATACAATATGTGATGACACTTATCAATAAAATAGCCCGTTTTTCATTCTTTGTTATGCTGGCATTAGTCGCTATCACCGCAACATTCCCGCAAGCCATGCTCTCCATCTATACAAATGAGGCTGCCCTGATAGCCGAATCAGTTCCATCTGTCTATGTTATCTGCGTTGCCATGTTGATAGCCTCCGTAGCCAATATCGTATTTAACGGAATATCCGGTACTGGTAACACACAAGCCGCCTTGTTACTTGAAGTTATAACTATCGTCATCTACGGTTCGTATATAATCTTCATCGGAATGTGGCTGAAAGCTCCCATTGCATGGTGCTTTACCATTGAGATTGTGTACTATACATTGTTACTCACCACAAGCTATATTTACTTCAAAAAAGCAAAATGGCAGAATAAAAAGATATAAATACAAGAGATTTTTGTACATTTGCATCCCGGTTTACCACAGAGGATACGGAGGGGACAGTTTTTTAGTGAGTAGCGATAAGTGATTAGTGATTAACAGGCTGCACTATCATGCTGCATGATACTAAATTACTTATCGCTATTCACTACTCCCCTAAAATTTTGTATCCTCTGTGGCAAACTGGTCTATAAGTTTAGTAATCAGTAATTAGTATAAAATATGTTCGATAATTTAAGCGAGAGACTGGAGAGGTCGTTTAAGATTTTAAAAGGTGAAGGTAAAATCACTGAGATCAATGTAGCAGAAACACTGAAAGATGTGCGTAAAGCCCTGTTGGATGCCGACGTTAACTACAAGGTAGCGAAAACTTTTACCGATACAGTAAAAGAAAAAGCGTTGGGACAAAACGTACTTACTGCTGTGAAACCAAGCCAGTTGATGGTGAAAATCGTTCACGACGAACTTACTCAGTTGATGGGTGGAGAAACCGTTGAGATTGATACAGATGGTCATCCGGCTGTTATCCTGATGTCCGGTCTGCAAGGTTCGGGTAAGACTACCTTCTCCGGAAAGCTGGCCCGGATGCTCAAAACTAAAAAGAATCGCAAACCGTTGCTCGTAGCCTGTGACGTGTATCGTCCTGCTGCTATCGAACAGCTTCGTGTACTGGCTGAACAGATTGAAGTGCCGATGTACTCTGAACCGGATAGTAAGAATCCGGTAGAAATTGCACAAAATGCAATTAAAGAAGCTAAAGCCAAAGGATACGATCTTGTAATCGTCGATACAGCCGGGCGTTTGGCTGTAGACGAAGAGATGATGAACGAAATTGCTGCTATTAAGAAAGCCATCAACCCGAATGAGATCCTTTTCGTGGTAGACTCCATGACCGGACAAGATGCTGTTAATACTGCAAAAGAATTTAATGATCGCCTCAACTTCAACGGTGTAGTATTGACTAAGCTTGACGGCGACACCCGTGGTGGTGCAGCACTCTCTATCCGTTCGGTTGTCAACAAGCCCATTAAGTTTGTAGGTACAGGTGAAAAGCTGGATGCTATTGATCAGTTCCATCCCGCACGTATGGCAGACCGTATCTTAGGTATGGGTGATATCGTTTCACTGGTAGAACGTGCACAAGAACAGTACGACGAAGAAGAAGCAAAACGTCTGCAAAAGAAAATTGCCAAGAATCAGTTCGACTTCAATGATTTCCTTAGCCAAATAGCTCAGATCAAGAAGATGGGTAACCTCAAAGAGCTTGCATCTATGATCCCTGGTGTAGGAAAGGCCATCAAAGATATTGATATTGACGACAACGCTTTCAAGAGCATTGAAGCCATCATTCACTCTATGACTCCTGCAGAACGTTCCAATCCGGAAATACTGAATGGTTCACGCCGTACCCGCATCGCAAAAGGTAGTGGTACAACTATTCAGGAAGTAAACCGCCTGCTGAAACAATTTGATCAGACCCGTAAAATGATGAAGATGGTAACAGGCAGCAAAATGGGTAAAATGATGCCAAAAATGAAACGCTAATCTTCTAAGGAGTAAACGTTTGACTTTGGTCTTTTTATTTTGTGCCCTTGGCATCGTTAACCATAAAGTAGATTGAAATAAAACCAGTATATAAGGAGAGAACTATGGCTTTCTCCTTTTTTCGTACCATTAATTCACAAAAAAGTTCCAATCAAACCGATTTCAAATAAAAAGTGAGTGAGTTTCATATATAACCGTTATTTTGATGAAATACCCGTTCCTCTTCCCCAAGCTTTTCGCTCCATTAATAATCTATAAATCGGCTATTGACAAAAAATGAATTCCTTTTGGCTGATTCAGTTATTTATTTTACTTTTGCCCATCACCAAAATACTATTGAACATGACCCTTATAGATGGAAAAGCCATTTCCGAGCAAGTAAAGCAAGAGATTGCAGCTGAAGTGGCAGAAATTGTAGCCCACGGTGGCAAACGTCCTCATCTGGCTGCTATCCTTGTTGGCCACGATGGAGGGAGCGAAACGTATGTAGCTGCCAAAGTAAAAGCCTGTGAAGTTTGTGGCTTCAAATCTTCCCTCATCCGTTACGAAAGTGATGTGACAGAGGAGGAACTGTTGGCCAAAGTACGCGAACTCAATGACGATGCGGACGTAGACGGCTTTATCGTACAATTACCCCTACCCAAACACATCTCCGAACAAAAAGTAATCGAAACCATCGATTATCGGAAGGATGTAGATGGCTTTCATCCCATCAACGTGGGACGTATGTCCATCGGATTGCCTTGTTACGTGTCTGCCACCCCGAACGGAATTCTTGAACTGCTGAAACGCTATAAGATAGAAACTTCAGGGAAGAAGTGCGTAGTACTGGGACGCAGTAACATTGTCGGTAAGCCCATGGCTGCCCTCATGATGCAAAAAGCCTATCCGGGCGATGCAACAGTGACTGTCTGCCACAGTCGATCCCACGATTTGGTAAAAGAATGTCAGGAAGCCGATATCATCATTGCCGCTTTAGGACAACCGAATTTCGTAAAAGAAAATATGGTAAAAGAAGGTGCAGTAATCATCGACGTAGGTACCACACGTGTACCCGATGCTACCAAAAAATCCGGTTTTAAGCTGACAGGCGACGTTAAATTCGACGAAGTAGCACCAAAGTGCTCATACATCACTCCTGTGCCGGGAGGTGTAGGTCCGATGACTATTGTTTCTTTAATGAAGAATACATTGTTGGCGGGTAAAAAAGCCATCTATAAATGAGAAATATCTCTTTGGTAATCCTCTTCTTTCTCTCCTACTCCTGCACATCCATGTCGCAGGAAAGGAGAGATTCTGTTATTAATACTTCGGATTCTATTTTCTGCCCAAAAGATAGCATTATCACCTCACGGCTCACCCTCCTCTTTGCGGGAGACCTTATGCAGCACCAAGCGCAGATTAATGCCGCCCGTACCTCTACAGGATACGATTATTCAGATTGTTTTAAATTCGTTAAGGAAGAAATAAACCGGGCAGATATCGCAATTGCAAACCTTGAAGTAACATTGGGTGGAAAACCCTATCGCGGTTATCCAGCCTTTAGTGCACCGGATGAATATCTTTTCGCCATTCGCGATGCAGGTTTCGATGTTTTGATAACAGCCAATAACCATTGTCTTGATAAAGGTAAAAAAGGATTAGAGAGGACCTTACTAATGCTCGATTCATTACAAATTCCACATGCAGGAACTTATGTCAATACTGAATCACGAGAACAGCAATACCCTTTATTGCTGGAAAAAAACGGCTTTCGCATTGCCCTTTTAAATTATACTTATGGTACAAACGGTATCAAAGTAGCCTCTCCCAATGTGGTAAACTATATCGATAAAGCAGTAATGGCACAAGATATTGAAGCTGCCAGGGCACAACATCCCGACGCCCTCATTGCCTGCATGCATTGGGGTGATGAATATCAGTCACTTCCCAATAAAGAACAAAAGAATCTCACAGACTGGTTATTACAGCAGGGAGTTACCCACATTATCGGCTCGCATCCACACGTAGTGCAACCCATGGAGCTCCGTACGGACAGTATAACCGGAAATCAGCATGTGGTAGTCTATTCTCTCGGAAATTTCATCTCTAATATGTCTGCCCGGCGTACTGATGGTGGTTTACTATTTAAGTTAGAACTCGAAAAAGATAGTGTCACTCGTGTAGCCAATTGCGGTTATAGCTTAGTGTGGACATCACGTCCCGTTCTCTCCCGAAAAAAAAATCATATATTATATCCCATTAATTATCCGGCAGACTCACTTTCTGTTACAGAGCGTAACCACCTGAAAATCTTCATAAATGATGCTCAATCACTATTTAGGAAGCATAACAAAGGAATAAAAGAGTACACTTTTTATTAAAAAAATCTCATGGAATATTTGCAGATTAAAAGTTTATATCTATCTTTGCACCGCGTTAGAGAAACGCAAACATGGTGGATGTAGTTCAGTTGGTTAGAGCGTCAGATTGTGGTTCTGAATGTCGCCGGTTCGAGTCCGGTCTTCCACCCAAAGAGAATCCTTGATAATCAGTAGATTATTGAGGATTTCTTCGTTTTAAACGGTTTGTTTTCAAGTATCACATTAGCTTCATTTCGGGTCAGTCCGAAAAGAGACAGAAATTGACTAAAATTGCTTTGCTGTTGACCCCACATAACCCCATCCACAAAAATATTGCAGCAATTTATAATAAACAAGACTTTATATAGCCCTCTATTTCTTGGGCAGTTACATCATAAGTAGGTTCAAGTTGTTCAAAATGAGCATCTCTCATAAAACGAGACCCATTGGTAAGCATAGCTAATAGGTTTTTAGATTTCAACTTATGTCCAGAATAGGTTAGAGCCAAAGAAATTAAATCATTGACAAGTACGCCAGACTTTAAGATAGAATAAATGTCGTAGTAATCGCGAAAATTACTCCTGCGCAACATGACTTCCATCTTCATAGCACCAATAGATTTTACATCTGCCAATCGCAAATTATTCAGATATTCGACAGGCTCACTGACAGGAGAATATTTGGAACAAGCATAAAAGGAGAACTTTACTCCGGATACCAGATACTCCACATGGTCTATATCCAATATGTCCTTATGTTGAATTTCTCCAATCGTAGCAAGCTCTTTCTCTATCTGAAACCAAGCCACTTCCATTTTCTCTGTTTTAGAAGTTCTCCATTTCATAAAATCCAAATCTTCACTTTGACGAGTGCCAATTTGCAAAGATAAGGCAGTACCACCTACCAAGAAATAGGGCTTGATGCAGTCTAATTTAGAAACAGTTTCAAAGACTTGCAAGGTATGTGGAGCTAAACCTTTCATGCGAACATTTTATTAAGGTGGCGAGTAGCCATCGACTTTATATAAGCATCCGGTTTCTTCACCTTGAAATAGTACCAAGCAAAGAAACGATTCAGCGTGTAGAGATACTCCCCTTGAGGAACAAGATAGTCCAACCATACTTGCTTGATTTTCTTGAAAGGGTAAATAAGAAATAGTTGGCTGATTTCGTCCAAATCAAGATGCAACAAGGTCTTCTCAATCAGCATATCATCTGGAATATCCTTGATTGAGTTTTCATTGTACGACCAGAAACAATGTTCCTGCTTCAACTTCGCCAATAATTCTTGTTTCACCACCTCACTTGACATAACTCTCTGTTTTAGAATAATACAAAAATAGTAATTATTCTTGTTTGAAGCAAATCACAAGATCAAATGTTTCATTGTGAATAAGATTTTTAGTAAATTTGTATAGTAAGTTCAATGTTGACTAATTGTTGACTAATGAACTTCCAGAGAGATTATTAACCCGTTGACAATAAAGGGGTTCAGTTGGTTAGAGTGTCAGATTGTGGTTCTGAATGTCGCCGGTTCGAGTCCGGTCTTTCTTTGGGGGTGGAAGACATTTGCGGATGTATTTCTACTTTTTCATACTTTCGTAGATTAGATTCAACAACAATTATTAGATATGATAAAGACCAAACTACTATTGAAGCTTCTATGTTGCCTTCTTTCCCTATCAATTCAGGCACAAAACACAAAAAGAACTCTTCTCCCGGCTCAATATGCCTCCATAAAAACGGGTGATACTTTGACATTACGTCAGATGTTGAATGAGGGAGTCCCGGTGGATGCTGCAGAGGAAGACGGAAAAACACTGTTGATGAAAGCTGCTGCCAAAGGCGATTTAGCACAAATAAAATTCTTACTCGAAGCCGGTGCCGATGTGGAGCAAAAAAGCAATAAGGGGTATACTCCATTATATTATGCAGCCAGTGAAAACCAGAAAGAAGCCATTGATATGCTACTGAAGGCTGGTGCCGACCTGAACAAAAAAGGACCATTAGGATTATCCATCACTGCAGAAATCAGTTTTTTCCACAACCTTACTATGACGCGTTATCTGTTGGAAAAAGGAGCCAAAGTGGATGAAAAGGAGATAAAAGAATTATTGTGTTACCTGACCTACCAGCATAATGAAAAAAAACACATGAGAGCAGATGTTTACACGCCGGCATTAAAACTCTGGTTGCAACAGGGTGAAAAAATAACAGTCAGCCCACAGGACATTAAAAACAGTAAACTTCTGAGCATGTATGCTATTTATTCCGAACAAGCTACGGAACTTAGCCTTAAGTTCAGATTGCTTCAACTACAATTCATAGAAGAGGCCAAACAAGAACAACAAAAAGAGCAACAAAGAAAAGAACGAAAACTGGCAGAATTGCGCGAACAGGATAGCTTGCGCAATCTGATGGAAACCGGAAACTATGATCATAAAAAGTGGGAACTAAATACATCTATCCGCATTATCATAGAAGAAGACGGGACGAGCAGGACGGGAAGCTGGATTCATGCTTCGCCCCGGGTAGATTACCTGCACAATCATATTGGAGAAGGTGCTACGCCAACGCTCGTGCTACTTTCAATACTCGTTGCAGTCATCTTTGTCTGGGTGATGTCCAAAAAAGTATTCCCTTCTATCCGCAAAGAAGAAGGCATGTTTTTTCTCATGCTATACTTTGTCGTCATACAAAGTATCATACTTTATTTTATGTTTTCTTCCCTATATACTGATTTTGACGAACTGATCGTAAGGAATACAGGAAAGGAATATGCCGCCAAGTATGATTACACTGGTTTCCACTTTGTCACAGCAGACAGTATCGCTGTTGTAGTAAAAGGAGTATGCACATTCGATGGCGGAGTAGACTCAGAGACATGCATTCCCATTCGTTACGATGATACAGCAAGGAAGCTGGTTGTCGATATGCAGAAATACACGCTTCGAAATTGGAACCAGATACTCCTAACCGGCATTCTCCTGCTGCTGAACTTCCTGTTGTGCTATGGTAAGTTCAATTTCCTATTAAAGAAAGTATTTCGCACCCGACATTCAAAACATGATACTCCCTATCAAGATTATATCTATTTCCCATGGCACTTCAAAAATAAGAAGTACGAAACATTCGACCAGTTCAAGAGTGAACTGGAACATTGCCGTGCAGAATGGGACATGGAGGATTATTCTGATAAAACATATGAGACACCCTGTATCCTAATCCGATACAATAGAATAACTGAAAAGAACTCACCTCACTTTGAAATAGAAATCCTTCCCGATAACGGAAAATACATTTCTATGGACGAATGGATATATAAACTTCAGAATGAACTCGCTCCTTATATGGAAAGCCTGGGAGAACCTGACAGTGCGAATGTATGGATTCTCAAAGGATGGACAGCAGGAAAGGAAATGAAATGCGATTTGTCACTCTTCTCGTCTTTGGAAGATAGTGATGTGATATTGGCAGATGTCATCTGGAAGTTTACAGAAACGGAATATACGGATTACCGCACCTTTATAAGAGAAGTAATCGTATTTCAATCGGAACACGGAAACCATTTCTGGAATCCGGATGTTGTCGTGATTAAACAACCATCCTTCACCCTTTGCTATTACAACCCGCAAACAAGGCACATGGAGGTATATGATATGGAAGCAGATAACGGTGTAACCTTCACAGAAGGAGAAATTCTGTATAAGATACACAACCGGATGAAAGATATACTGCCCGGTCAGGAGTTTTGCTATCTCCAGTATCTTATCTTCAGATCGTTCGAAGCAGATACGCTGGAAGAATTAGAAAAAAAACAAAACGAAAAGGAACTTTATGACCTGTTTACGACAAATGAGATATAAGCATCTGATGAATTGAAAGGGACGTTTCTAAAAGCATGCAACTCTACAAAGCAGCATTAAATATAATGCCCCGTTACATATATTATTATCCATGATAACATATATTGTAACGGGACATTACATATATTGGCTTAATCTTTACAACGTACACTAATATAATTCCAACCCGAATTCCTCCTTCAAATGCAATAACGCTTCGTTTTTCTTTGCCATCATCTGGAACTTCTCCACACGACTAAACGCCCGTACATTTTCTGCTGCCTCACTGACACGGACCGTCATTCTCACTTTCCGGTTCTTTAAACGGCTTCGAAGATAGTTCTGTATATCCGGAATCATAGAAGTGAAATCCTTTGCTACAATCTCATTATCTACCACAACCTCGAAAGTTATAGCATCACTAAGCAATGTCAAACGTATATTCTGCATACGCATAGCAAGTGCTTTATGCTCCACAGGAAGACGACCGGCATACTCCTGCCAGTAATAATTCAAATCCTTTTCATTGAATATATAATCCTCTTCAGGTTGAACCTGTGCGTGAGCAGGTGTCTGGACAGCTGTTGTACTCTGTGCAGCAGCTTCCTTTTGAGGATGCCTGATAGACACTCCAAGACTGGACTTACTCATTACAGGAATTATCTTCTCTTCCTGCACAGCGGCTTTCACCACAACATCAGGTACACCTGCAGGAGACGAAGTAGAAGTTCCGGTAGCAGAAACAGATTGAGCCGGAGCAGATTGAGCCGGAACAGCCTGAGCCAGATGAACATTTGCAGTTTGTTGCTGAGTTTGGGGTGCAACAGGAGCATTCTGTGGTTGCTGAGCAGCTACAGATTGCGTAAATATGGGTTTTATAGCTTGTTTAGGGCCACGCCCACCACCCACATCATCCCCCTCGATGGTAAGCTGGGCAACCTGTATCAAAGTCAGTTCTACCAGCAAACGCTTGTTTTTGCTGGCCCGGTAATTCATATCACAATCATTACAGAGCTTCATAGCCCGATATAGAAAAGGTAGCGGACACTTTTGCGCCTGCTCCTGATAGCGCTGACGAATACTGGCTCCTACTTCAAGCAATGCTAAAGTAGCGGGATCTTTACTCACAAGCAAATCACGAAAATGCGACGAAAGCCCTGTTATGAAATGGCTACCATCAAAGCCTTTATTCAATACATCATTGAATAACAGCAGCGCATCACTTACTTTATTTTCGAGAAAACAATCGGTCAGTCTGAAATAATATTCATAATCCAACACATTGAGATTCTCAATAACACTCTTATAGGTAATATGCCCACCGGTGAAACTAACTACCTGATCAAAGATAGAAAGAGCATCGCGCATACCACCATCTGCTTTCAGTGCTATGACATTCAGCGCTTCGGGTTCAGCTGTTATATTCTCTTTGGAAGCAACATAAGTTAAGTGCTGTACCGTATCGTCCACACTGATACGATTGAAATCATAAATCTGGCAACGCGACAAAATAGTAGGAAGTATTTTATGCTTCTCCGTTGTAGCCAAAATAAAAATAGCATGACGGGGAGGCTCTTCCAGCGTTTTCAGGAAAGCATTGAAAGCAGAAGCAGACAACATATGCACCTCATCAATGATATACACTTTATACTTACCTATCTGAGGCGGGATGCGCACCTGCTCTACCAACTGACGGATATCATCCACCGAGTTATTGGAAGCTGCATCAAGTTCATGTATATTATACGAACGTTGCTCATTGAAAGCCACACAAGACTCACAAGCATTACACGCTTCCCCATCGGCAGTAAGCGACATACAGTTGATAGTCTTGGCAAAAATACGGGCGCAAGTTGTTTTTCCTACTCCACGGGGACCACAAAACAGATAGGCATGAGCCAGTTTCTGTGTGGCAATGGCATTTTTCAGTGTCGTAGTCAATGCCCGCTGACCTACCACCGACTCAAAGGTGGACGGACGATACTTACGGGCAGATACAATATAGTTTTCCATACGTCAGAATCTCTCTGTTTTTTTGAGTTTCTACAAAAATAGTGCAATGAGAACAAAGTCAGGGTTGCCTAAGCTATGTCAAGTACAACCTATTTTTGCTTTCACTGCAAATGTACGCAAAAAAAGTAAGAAGTAATAAGTGACGAGTGAGAAGTTTTAGGCAAGAAGTGGCAACTTTTAAGTTATAAGTTTTATCTTTGCATTCAGAATTAAAGGAGAAATCATGGGCAATTTACTAACAATCTGGGAGTTCATCGGTAAGCATAAATACCTTATCACTATTCTGATTTTTGCAGCCATCATTGGTTTTCTGGATGAGAACAGTGCCATTCGTCGCATTGGATACACACGTGAAATCAGTCGCCTGCAAAGCGAAATTGATAAATATCGTGCCGATTACGAAGAAAACACAAAGAAGCTCAACGAACTAAGCAGTAATCCGGATGCCATTGAGCAGATAGCACGTGAAAAGTACCTGATGAAGAAACCGAACGAAGACATTTACGTATTTGAAGATAAATAATGAAGCAACTCATACCCGCACTTTTCGCCGTAGGCGCTCTCATGGCTCTTGTTGGAGCAGCAGTATTCATCACCGGATGGGTTTATGCACCTTATATATATACCATTGGTGCAGGCTTTGTAGCACTGGCACAAATCAACACTCCCGTTCGCGGTAAAAGTAAAACACTGAAACGCTTGCGCATTCAGCAGATATTCGGAGCAATTGCACTTGTACTGACCGGAGCCTTCATGTTTTTCACGCATGGCAATGACTGGATCGCATGTCTCACTATTGCTGCCATTCTCGAACTCTACACAGCTTTCCGTATTCCACAGGAAGAAGCCAAACTACAACATGACCTTGAAATGCAACGCCATCGTCATCGTAAGCTTTGCCTTTTTCAAGAATATCTTGCTGCTGTTTTGGAGTCCACTCTCTTGTTCCTTTACCTTCCTGAACAAGTTCTTGTTCCTTATTCCAAGCCGCAAGTATCGCTTTATTGGATTCTGCTGTTCGTCTTGACATGGAATCAACCTCCTATGCCAAGCAAATCATACAGGTCATTCAAAAAAGCTATGAAATCATCATAGATTTCGTCATCTTCAATTCTTCCAGCCTCCTGATTGTAAATAGCGATTCTTTCACCATCTTTTTCACAGAGAATAGGGTCTCCTGATGCAAGAGCACCGATGACGATATAATCTTCACTAGGTCTGTCATTGTTATCTACATCAATTAATGGTTTATGCTCAATACCATATAACTGAATGCCTGCTGGTAAGAAAAACTCCCCACCATCAGAAAACAACAACCATTCCTTGAATTTTGTTGGAAGCTTTACACTACGCTCTTTCTCAAATTCTGATATCTTTTCTTCTGTGGTTTCTTCAAGAAAATTCATTTTTCCCTGTTCATTGAATTTATCCACAATCAATTTTAATTCTTCGGAAATCATAGTTTTTCCTTTCTCCAAGTTTTTCACTTAGCAATTAATACCTTTTCTAAAACACCACAACAAGCAGTCTTCTACATATCGTAATAACAATAATGCATCTTCTTTGCTAGCGACATCTTCGTGATGTGTCCCCAATCCAGACATCACACTATACATTGTTTGAAATAAACGGAATCTGTTTGCACCTTTTTTGTTAGTAATCCAATATGTATATATCTTCTTTATAGATGTAAGCTGTGCACCGTTCTCTATAATTGTCTCACCAGTTGCATTGAGAATTCCTTTAATATAATCATTATTAACTGTATCTAATTTTTTGAAAAAGCTCTCAAAAAGCGACCTGCAGTTTTCAATACAACTTACATACTGACCTGAACCAAAATTTGAAATAGCTTCATCGTAAAGAATTACCAAATCTAAATGATGCGTTACTAACATAGAACGTAAATATGTAACATCTGCATTTCTTTGCTGCGCACCACCAGAATATGCGACCACCTGGTGGTTATACGCCAGATATGATGAACTGGGCTAATGATA
>OGZT01000691.1_pt1 | contig 25993 bp, 17 predicted proteins | sample 1576891 | NCBI WGS metagenome assembly OGZT01 (sample SAMEA3541521, study PRJEB24748) | human gut metagenome | biome: human gut; feature: human-associated habitat; material: faeces | place: China | collected 2012 | reverse complement strand
AACAGGTGTTCCTGTATCAACGTCCAAAATACCCTCTATCTTTCCATCGTTTGCATGCAACCGGGCAGGAAATCCTCCAGTTCTTCACAAGCTATGGCTATTACAGTTATGGTGTGGTGGTACTGAACCTGGTTGGTTTCCTGTTTCTGGGGAATATGCTTATGACCACGGGATATGCCCACAAAAAGGACAGCGGATTTAACCATTTTACCTATTATTGCGGAAAAAGGGCGGGAACCTTTTATTCATGGCTGGTCCTGGGAACCTTATTGCTGCTGATTGCCGTCCTGGTCTCAGGGGCAGGCGCCGCCCTGTCTGAGTATTATGGGCTGAACCGGTATATTGGCTCCCTGATTATGTCGGCCCTGGTCTTAGGGGCATACCTGGTTGGGTTTGAGCGCCTGATCCGGATCGTGTCTGCCATCGGTCCTGTGATTATCGTATTTACCTTGTTTGTGGGGGTGGTTACCGTGATCCGGGATTTTGGGAACATCACCCAGGCAGGGGAGTATGGGACGGCGCTGGCAGGGCTTCGGCCATCGCCCAGCTGGATGGTCAGTTCTGTTTTGTACCTGTCCCTTAATTTCCTCAGCGGCAGTACGTATTTCACCGCCCTGGGAATGACTGCCAAAAGCAGGAAGGACGCAAAATGGGGGGCAATCTGGGGCGCGGCCACCCTGGTCCTGTCAATTGCAATCATGAACACGGCCATCCTGCTCCATGGCGGGACAGCGGCGTCCCTGTCCGTCCCTACCCTGTATCTTGCAAAGGAAATTTCCTTTGTGCTGGGGGCCGTGTTCTCCATCGTACTGGTCCTGGGCATTTTTTCCTCCTGTTCCACCATGATGTGGACGGTCTGCAACCGGATTCCCCTGCCGCCGGGAACCGGAAGACACGGCATGGCTGCGGCGGTAACCGTATTTACCTATATCCTGGGCATGCTTCCATTCGCTAAACTGGTGAACCTGTTCTATCCCCTGGTGGGGTATGCTTCCGTCCATCGTCAGTATCGCACTGCTTCGTTATCTGGAAAAATACAATGTGCGCTATCAGAAAATATCCGTGATGGAGCTTCCGAAAAATCGTGGAAGAGACTGGCTGTGCGGGATTGGAAGCGGGCTGATCATCCTCGGTGTGTTATCCATATTCGCAGTCATCTTTATTGTGCCGTTTGTGCAGGACTGGCCGTATCAGACTGGATTTTCCATGGAGCATTTCCGGGCTGTATTTCAGGATGCAGGTTTGATGGGAGTATACAAAAACTCGCTGTATGTGGCACTTTTGACAGCTGTTTTCGGAACACTGGCCGCATATGGAAGTGCACTGATCACTGCAAGAAGCTCCCTTGGAGCTGTATGGAAGCGGATTATCGACGGAATCGCACTGGTGACAAATACGATCCCCGGAATGGTACTGGGACTTGCCTTTTTGTTCTGCTTTTCCGGAACAGGGCTGCAGAGCACATTTGCAATCCTGGTTTTGTGTAATGTGGTGCATTTCTTTTCCACACCATATCTGATGATGAAAAATTCACTGGAAAAAATGAATGCTTCCTGGGAGACCACTGCCATGCTGATGGGAGACAGCTGGTCAAAAACGATCCTTCGAGTTGTGACGCCGAATGCCATGTCCACAATTTTGGAAGTATTCAGCTACTACTTTGTCAATGCAATGGTCACAGTCAGTGCCGTGGTCTTTCTTGCAGGAGCACGGACTATGATGGTATTGACGACAAAGATCAAGGAATTACAGTATTACAATAAATTTAATGAAGTGTTTGTATTGTCACTTTTGATTTTGGTTACAAATCTGGTGGCAAAGGCAATTCCGGCGCTGGCAGCAGCCTGGAAACGTATGAAGGAGGAAAACAGAAAGATGGGAACTGCAAAGAAACAGATCTTCAAACGGGCAGGAGCAGTGATGGCAGTAGGTGTACTGGTATTTTCGGCAGTATCTGCAGCAGGATGCTCTTCGAAAGAAAGCGAGCAGGTTGTGATTTATTCCAATGCGGATGATGAAGTAGTGGCAGCAATGAAGGCAGCACTCGATTCCAATGGATACGAAGGGCAGTATATTTTTCAGACATTCGGAACATCAGAGCTGGGTGGAAAGCTATTGGCAGAAGGAAAAAATCTGGAGGCAGATCTGGTGACGATGAGCACGTTTTATCTGGAAAGTGCACAAAAAGAACAGGAGATGTTTACAGATCTGACATTTGAGTCTGGCACACTGGAAGAGTATCCGTCTTATTGCGCGCTGATCACCGTGCAGGAAGGTACGCTGATCGTGAATACCGAACAGATGGAGGCAGAAAATCTTGATATGCCAAAGTCCATCAAAGATCTGGCAAATCCGGAATATAAGGGCAAGATTGCTGTTACAGATATTACGTCCTCTTCCACTGCATGGCTTTTGATCCAGGGATTGATTTCAGAATATGGAGAAGAGGAAGCAAAAGAAATTCTCACAGATATTTATGCAAATGCAGGAGATCATCTGGAAGAGTCTGGTTCAGGACCTTTAAAACTGGTGCGTGCAGGTGAGGTTGCCATTGGATTTGGACTTCGTCAGCAGGCAGTGGCAGATAAAGAAAAAGGCCTTCCGGTGGACTATATTGATCCGGAAGAAGGAAATTTCACACTGACAGAATCTGTAGCGGTTGTCAATAAAAGTGAAGAAAAGAATGCAAAAGCAATGGAAATGGCAGAGTGTATCATCAAAAACGGAAGGGAAGAACTGCTGAAAAGTTATCCGATTCCGTTGTATGAGGGAGAGTCTGTGCCGGAAACAGAAAAATCCGGTAATCCAAAGACATTCCCGGAAAAACTGACCGTTGATCTTTTGAAAAAACACCAGGAATTATCAGAAAGCTGTAAAAAATAGAAAGAAGAAATGAGGAAAAGAAAAATGAAAAATTTAGGAACTGCAGGATATAAATTACTGACACCGGGCCCATTGACTACAACAGAGACAGTAAAAGAGGTGATGTTGTTTGATCACTGTACATGGGACGATGATTACAAAGAAATCACGCAGAAGATCCGCAGAGATCTTCTGAAGCTGGCGCAGGTGGAGGAGACTGAATATACGACAGTCCTCATGCAGGGATCGGGTTCATTCGGTGTGGAGAGCGTGCTTGGAAGTGTAGTTCCAAAAGACGGATGTGTCCTACTTTTGAGCAATGGAGCATATGGAGAACGTGCTGCAAAAATGTGCAGCTATTATGAAATCCCGTGTATCCATGTGAAACAGGATTACAATAAGACACCGGATGCAAACGAGGCGGAAGAACTGTTGAAAACACATCCGGAGATCACCCACATTATGATGATCCACAGTGAGACGACAAGCGGAATTTTAAATGATATCGAGAGTATTGGAAAGCTGGCAGAGGCATATGGGAAAGTATTCATCGTGGATGCCATGTCCAGCTTTGCGGGAGTGGAGATTCCGGTAAAAGACTGGTACATTGATTTCCTGATCAGTTCCGCAAACAAATGTATTCAGGGTGTTCCGGGATTTTCTTTCATCATTGCAAACAGAGTACTTTTAATGGAATCCAAAGGACGTGCGAGAAGTCTTTGTCTGGATCTGTACGATCAGTGGGCGGGAATGGAGAAAGACGGAAAATGGAGATATACTTCTCCGACTCATGTGGTGCTGGCATTTGAGCAGGCAATGAAAGAGCTGGAGCAGGAAGGCGGAATCAAAGCCAGGCATGCAAGATATCAGAAAAACATGGACACACTGGTGGAAAACTTTGAAAATCTGGGATTCAGGCTGTATGTAGACAAAGCGTGGCAGGGACCGATCATTGCGACATTCCTCTATCCGGAAGGAAAGCATTTTGATTTCCAGGAGATGTATGCTTATATTAAAGAGAGAGGGTATGCGATCTATCCGGGAAAACTGACGGATGCAGACACCTTCCGGATCGGAGTGATCGGTGAGATCTACGAGGAAGATGTTTTGAGACTGACAGAGATTATGAAGTCTTATATGGAACAAGCATAGAACGGGAAAGGAAAGAAACAACATGAGAAACGTAGAAGCAGTAATTTTTGACTGGGCGGGAACAACAGTAGATTATGGATGCTTTGCACCGGTGCAGGCATTTGTGGAGGTATTTAAGCATTTCGGAATCGAGCCGACGATGCAGGAGGTAAGAGAACCGATGGGGATGCTGAAAATCGATCATATCCGTACTATGCTGCACATGCCGAGAATTCAGAAACTCTGGGAAGAAAAGTACGGACAGGCTTCCACAGAAGAAGATGTGGAAAAATTGTATGGTTTGTTTGAAGAAAAGCTGATGAGCATTCTGGACAGGTTTGCACAGCCAAAGCCATATGTTCTGGAAGTGGTAAAGGAGCTGCGTGCCCGTGGAATCAAGATTGGTTCTACAACCGGATATACGGATGATATGATGGCAGTGGTCGTACCGAAGGCAAAGGAAGCTGGATATGAGCCAGATACCTGGTTTAGTCCGGACAGTGTGGGACATGTGGGACGACCGTATCCGTATATGATCTTCCAAAATATGGAAGCGCTTCACGTATCATCCGTAGAACATGTAGTGAAAGTTGGAGATACTGTGTCAGATATTTTGGAAGGAAAACATGCCGGAGTTTTTACAGTTGGTGTTGTGGAAGGAAGTTCCGAGATGGGGCTGACAGAAGAAGAATATGACGCTCTGACACAGGAGAAAAAGGAAGAAAAGATTGAAGAAGTACGTCAGAGATTTCAGAAGGCAGGTGCAGATGCGGTTATTTTGCATATGGGAGAGCTGCTGAAGCTTTTATAGGTATAAAAATAGAGAGCAGGCTCACAGCTGCTCTCTTGTGTTATGTGTGAAATATTATTTGATCTGCTGTATACATTTCTCCAAAACATAGCGGATCGGTTTGAACAATACGAGACATACAATGAAATTGCTGATACAGTGTATGATATCGAATAGAAGTCCTGACGTCCAATATGCAAATGCACCGGAAATCCCGCCGATTGCAAAGTAGGGGATGGTACAGAGTGCTCCGAATGTAATACCATAGATCCCGGAGAGGATACTCCAGAACCATACGGAATCATTTTTCCGGAAAAGGAGAGTGATGAGTGCCTGTATGCTCCAGACATACAGGTAGTTTATCCACCAGAGTCCAAATCCATAGATCAGACCTTCCAGAAAAACAAAGATGTAAATGATGAAGAATACTTTCTTTCGAAACACAAGTGTATACACAAGGATCAAAAGGGTGACGATCTCAATATTGGGCAGGAAACCAAGGGAAACCTGAGCAGCCAGAAGGACTGCGCTCAGGATACCGTATATTACAATTTCCCGTGTTTTCATCAATATCCTTCTTTCAATGTAAGCTCAAATGCATCTCCGTCAGAAACTGGTGTCTGATCTGCGGAAGTGTTGACCTGTTCTCCGCCTTTTGTGATACACCACCATTGTTGTTTGGAATCATCCGCTGTTTCTTCATCCACAGTTGTAATAAACAGACCATATTCTCCAGACTCACCGTCCACGAGATTCTCGCTTTCTAAAACTTCTCCAAGATATTTTGCATCTGTGTCAAATTCGAAGACATTCTCTGTCTGGTCTCCGTGGATGACGGTCACCGTAATATGTTTTTCTCCTTCACTGGCTGCAGGCTTCATGTTCTGATATAAAACCCCGGCTCCAATGCACAGCAGGATTAAGATGACAATTCCTGCAATCAGTCCGCTTTTTTTCTTCATGTTTTTATCCTTTCTGCATTCTTATTTTTCATTTGAAATCATAAAGGTACATCCTGATTTTGTCAAGGAATATACATCTTACAGAAACAAACCGGTTTTAATCCATAGAGAAAAATATGAGAATTTTACGGGAAAAATTTCCGGTTGACAGTTTTTCTGTTTTATATTAGAATACAAAACGTAACATTTTTGTAATATTTGTAATATTTACGAAATTTAGTTCATATAATTTACAAGAACTACGTAATAATATTGCAATAATCAGGAGGTTATTTATTTATGAAACAGAGAAAACGATGGATGGCAGTACTTACTGTATGGACAATAGCGTTGTTATTTGCAGCAGGTTTCACGAGTCAGGCATCCGTTTCCAGTTCCAAGATGATTCAGGAAAAAAATAGCAAATATACAACAGGGGCAGGGGCGATTGCTGCTGCGATGGAGAGTATTCCGGCAGAGGCAGTAGAACTTACCAAAGCCGAGGCGCAGAAAGCGCAGGAAGCCAGAGAGCAGGCAGAAGCAGAAGCAAAACGAAAAGCGGAGGAAGAAGCTGCGAGAAAAGCGGCAGAAGAAGCTGCACGGGCACAGATCGCTGCAGAAGATCAGAAACTTCTGGCATCGATCATCTTCTGTGAGGCAGGAAATCAGCCTTATGAAGGACAGGTTGCGGTCGGAGCAGTGATCATGAACCGTGTCAGAAGTGGTGTGTATCCGAACAGTATTTCCGAAGTAATCTATCAGTCAGGGCAGTTTGGCCCGGCGATGACAGGATGGCTGGATACTGTCCGCAGCTCGGAAGGATATACGCAGACTGCTATGCAGGCAGCGGCAGATGCGATGGCGGGAGTCAATCCGATCGGAGACTGTCTGTATTTTGGAAATGGAAATTATGGAATTCAGATTGGAGATCATTTCTTCCATTAAAAATTGAATAAAGATAGAAAAGAATAAGTCGCTTTACGGAATAGACGCCCCCACGAGTTGCAACCGAGGGCACTGAAAAACATAGGTTTTGTAAATTTTATTTTTAAAGGCATAAGAAATCCACCAGTCTCAAATCAAGTTCTGGTGGATTTTCTGAATTCTGTTTGATTGAATTATATGCTGAATCTGATTATTTTTCTCCCATTAACTTTACGATCCTTTTAAGATTTACTGCAAATATAGTCATTGCTCCCTGCATTTCCATGCCAATAAGACCTGACGATGACGCAACGTCATAACCATGTCTACGTTTTAATTCACTATTCTTGGCTTCTATTTTATATCGCTCTTTTGCCTTGCTTTTAAAATATTCCGTTTCCTGAAATTGTGCCTGCTCACTATGCCTGTCACAGATAAGGGTTTCCGTATATTGTTTTGACTTCGCACCTTCTTTATAACAACCCTCCCTATACGGACATCTTTTACATTTCTCAATATCGAAAAAATATACGACTCTTGGATTTTTACCCTCTGATTTCCTGCTGTCTTTTGCCTTTCGTATTGCCAGATGCCCCGCCTTACATTGGTACATACCTGCATCTTTATTAAACTCAAACTCATCTGGCTTTGTACGATTCCCTTGGGTAACAATACTGTTTAATCGGGATATAAGTTCATAATCTCCATTTTTAGCTGCATCTATATTTTCTTTGCTTGAATACGCTTTGTCTCCAATTACGGTTTCAATTTCCATCCCCGCTTCTCGGCTTTTCTGAATCAATGCCGGCAATTCTTTTCCGTCTGTTTTTTCTCCGCTGGTAACAGTTGCTGCCGTAATGATCCGTTCTTCTGTCATGGCGATATGAGTCTTATATCCAAAGAAAGATGTATCGGCTGTTTTATGACCGATTTTTGCATCTCCATCCTTTGAGGTTTCCAGATGTTCCATATCATTACTTACAGATTCTTCCAACAGATTTAATTTCTCCTGTACTTTCGGATAATTGCATAATTCTTCGTTTCCCTTGATGACTGAGATAAGCTGTTTACAGTATTCTAATTCTTTTTCTAAAGAATCTTCGATGTTTTTATTGGGGAATTTGTTTTTCATTGTTTCATCTATTTCATAGATAGTACGCCGTAGTTTCTTAGACTGATCCTGAAGTGCCTCACGCGGTTTTTTCTGGTTATATCTTGATTTTGTATGAGTGGCATCCACAATAATAGATTTTGATTTTATGATTCCTTTATCCAATGCAATCTGAACCGTTTTTGCAATTAGCATATCCAAAAGGTTCATATCTTTTAAGCGCAGCTTGCGAAACTTAGTTAATGAACTAGGGTTTATGACCTCGTCTTCTGGTGCCATGTCCAGAAAATATTTAAAAGACATATCATATTTAGAACGTTCTACAACATCAACATCAGATAAATCATAAATTGATTTTAAAAGCAGATACTTAAACATCCGAATAGGTGGAACTGCGTTCCGTCCGTTATCCAGACAATATTTATCAAGCAGTTCCTCATAAATAAAGCTAAAATCAACCAATTCTTTTATTTGTCGAAGAAGATTATCTTTCGGGATTACTAATTCATATATTTCCATGTATGGACTTAGCACCAATTTCTGCTGTTGTTCGATCATAAAAACACCACCTATATTTGATATACACATTGTATCAAATATAGGCAGTATTATCTACTTTTTCAGTGCCCTCGTTGCAACCTCGTGGGGGGCGTCTGTCCAGTTGGATATCAACTTCATTTGCCAAAGCAGACCCTATAACTGTATCTTCGAAAATGCTTCCGCAAAGGCAGTGTTGATCGGCTCTTTTGCTTCTTTTGCCTGTTTCCGTAAATAATGATTCACGTCTTTTTTGCTTGCGCCTTTTCCTTCTTTTTTCTTTCGTTCCTCAAAAGAACTCAGTTTTTCTTTGTGTCCGCAGACGCAGACAAATCGTTGTCCGTCGCCTTTTCCTACAAGGTCCATTTTCTTATGGCATACCGGGCAGCGGGCATTGGTATGGCGGGAGATGGTTTCTTTGTGTCCGCATTCCCGATCCTGACAGACGAGCAATTTTCCGTGTTTTCCGTTGACTTCCAGCATGAATTTGCCACATTCCGGACATTTGGTGCGTGTCATATTGTCGTGGCGGAAGGTACCGTCTGCAGATTTGATCTCCTGAATGAGAGCCTTTGTGTAATTGTCGATCTCTTTCATAAAGGTTTTGTCGGATTCTTTTCCTTTTGCGATCGCCTGCAGGCGCATTTCCCAGGAGGCAGTCAGTTCCGGACTCTTTAAGTCAGAAGGAACCAGGGAGAGCAGTTGTTTTCCTTTGGATGTGATGTGAATCTCATTTCCCTTTTTCTCCATCAGAAAACTGTTGAATAATTTTTCGATGATATCTGCTCTGGTGGCGACTGTACCGAGTCCTCCGGTCTCTCCCAGCGTTTTTACGACATCCTTATCCTTATGTTTGAGATACTTGACCGGATTCTCCATGGCGGCGATCAGAGTACCTTCGGTGAAGCAGGCTGGCGGTTTGGTCTTGCCTTCTGTGATCGTCAGTGCGGTGACAGGAAGTGTCTCGCCTTTTTGCACATCCGGCAGGGAAATCTGGGAGAATGTGGTCTGTTCTTCGTCCTCGTCTTCGCCGTCAGTATAGCCCGACTCATAAACTTCTCTCCAGCCGGCAGATTTGATAAAATTGCCTTTCGCGCTAAAGCGTTCTTCGCCGATGGTGCCGCTGATGGAAGTCTCTTCATACTCGCAGGCAGGAGAGAGAATCGCCAGAAACCGGCGCACGACCAAATCGTAAATTTTGCGCTCTTCATTGCTCATGTGGTCAAGCTGCACAAACTGTTCGGTCGGGATGATTGCATGGTGATCAGACACTTTGCTGTCATTGACAAAGGATTTATTTGCCTGAAGTTTTTGCATGGAAAGCCGTCCGGCAATCTTGCTGTAAGGACCTACTGCGCAGGCTTTTAAGCGTTCCTTTAAAGTCGGCACGATATCGGTAGTGAGGTAACGGGAATCGGTACGAGGGTAGGTGAGTACTTTGTGATTCTCGTAAAGTCTTTGCATGATATTGAGGGTCTGTTTTGCGGAAAATCCGAATTTCTGGTTGGCTTCCCGTTGAAGTGCAGTCAGGTCATACAGTGCAGGTGCGAATGTTTTTTTCAGCTTTTTGCGTACATCCGTTACAAGCAGTGACGGAGCGGAGGCCTGTTTGATCGCCTGGATGCGGTCTTTATCAAAGGAGCGGGAAGAGCCGGATCTGGCATCTGTCCATGTAAATGTGATTCCGCCAACCGCAGCTTTGAGTCCGTAATAAGGAACCGGCTTGAAGGTGCGGATCTCTTCTTCTCTGGCAGCGATCATAGCGAGTGTCGGGGTCTGGACACGTCCGCAGGAGAGCTGTGCATTGTATTTGCAGGTCAGCGCTCTGGTGGCATTGATCCCGACCACCCAGTCGGACTGTGCACGGGCAACAGCAGCGCGGTACAGTGGCTCGTAGGATTTGCCGGGGCGCAGATTCTGAAAACCTTCCCGGATGGCTTTGTCTGTAACGGAGGAGATCCAGAGTCGCTTCAGCGGCTTCTGATTTCCGGCTTTGTCAAGGATCCAGCGTGCCACAAGTTCCCCTTCTCTGCCGGCATCGGTTGCAATGATGATATCAGAGACATCTTTCCGGAAAATCAGCTCTTTGACAGCGTGGAACTGGCGGCCGGTCTGTTTGATGACTACCAGCTTCCAGTGCTCTGGGAGCATGGGAAGCGTATCCATGTTCCAGGTCTTGTACTGTTCGTCGTATTGCTCCGGATCAGCCAGTGTGACAAGGTGACCCAGCGCCCATGTGACGATATAGTCTGTTCCTTCTATATAAGTATTTGTTTTTTTATTGCAGTGTAAAACCCGGGCGATGTCCCTGCCCACGGAAGGTTTTTCTGCAATGACGAGATGCTTCATAGTGTTTCTCCTTCTTCTGTTTAAAATATTCAGACGTTATGGAAGCCTTTTCCGATGATCTCACTTGTATTGGAGATGAGAATAAATGCGGAAGGTTCTTCGTCTTTGATAAAATTACGGAGCCGGACAGCCTGCGGGCGGTTCAGTGCCGTGAAGATGACGTATTTGTCTTTTCCGGAAAACGCGCCCTGTGCATGGCAGACAGTAGCGCTTCGGTTTAATTCCTGTACAATAAAGTCGCAGATCGGCTTTGGATTGTCACATACTACGTTAAAGTATTTGGAAAGATTGAAACTTTCAATAAAAGTATCGATCATAAACGAGCGGATTGCAAGTCCAAGGAATGAATACAGCCCTGTTGCAATGTCGAACATGAAACAACCAGCAACGGTGATCAGCACATCTGTGATCAAAAGAGCATGTCCGATATCTACGCTGGAATATTTTTTCAGGATCATGGCAATGATATCCGTACCGCCGCTGGAAGAGCCGATGTTAAACAGGATCGCGGAACCAAGAGACGGAAGCGCGATGGCAAAACAAAGCTCCAGCATCGGCTGATTTGTCAGTGGTGCACTCATCGGATAGATCCGCTCCAGTGCGGAGAGCGCAACTGACAACAGAATGCTGCAGTAGGCAGTCTTTGCGGCAAATTTTTTGCCGAGAATAAAAAATCCGATGATCAGCAGAATCATGTTAGTGATAAAGTTGAAATCTCCTGCGGACATCACGCCGGTTTTGGCAACGAGAACCGCAAGACCGGTGATTCCTCCAAATGTAAAATGATTTGGAAATTTGAAAAAATAAGTGCCTGCCGCCATCACCAGTGTACTGAAGGTCAGCAGGAAAAAATGTCGTAGTTTACTTTTCATGTCGAATACCCCCGAATAAGATAAGAAAATTGTAGCTTGTGCTTTCTCAAAAGTCAATGAATTATCGTCGGATTATTGGAAATACTAACTTTCAACAAGGAGGGTGAAAAAAGATGTATCAGGATTTACCGATTCAGGATATTTACGCAAGAGAAATTTTAGACTCCCGGGGCAATCCGACGGTAGAAGTGGAGATACTTGCCGGGGAGAAAATCGTGGGAAGAGCAGCGGTTCCATCCGGCGCATCAACGGGAAAATTTGAAGCAGTAGAGCTTCGTGACCGGGAGAAGCGGTATGGAGGAAAAGGGGTAGAGCAGGCGGTGCGTCACGTCAATGAAGAAATCGCCGAGGCTCTGATTGGAAAAAATGTGTTGGCACAAACGGAGATCGATCATATTTTAAAGGAACTCGACGGCAGCATTGACAAGCATAATCTGGGGGCAAATGCAATCTTAGGTGTCTCGCTGGCTGCGGCAAAGACCGCTGCGGCTGCACTTAGGATTCCGCTGTATGACTATCTTGGAAATGTAGGAGAAAAGGTAATGCCTATTCCTATGATGAATGTGTTAAACGGCGGTGCTCATGCGGACAATAATCTGGATATTCAGGAGTTTATGCTGGTTCCTTATGGACCGGACAGCTTTAAAGAAAGATTGCGCATGGGGACAGAAATTTATCACGTACTGCGAACACTTTTGAAGCAAAAAGGATTGACTACAGCTGTCGGGGACGAGGGCGGATTTGCACCGGAATTGAGAGATTCCAGAGAGGCGATTGAATTTCTGATCGAGGCAGCACATCAGGCGGGATATCAGCCGGGAAAAGATGTAGGGATTGCTTTAGATGTGGCGGCTTCAGAAATTTACCGGGCAAAAGAACAGCGGTATTATTTTGTGGGGGAAAGCAAAAAGAGCGGGAAAAAGATCGCGAGAACATCGGATGAGATGATGGAATACTATGAAAGATTGATTCTGGATTATCCAATCTATTCCATTGAGGATCCGTTGGATGAGGAGGATTGGGATGGCTGGAGCAGACTGACAGCAAAAATTGGGGAGAAAGTACAGCTTGTGGGAGACGATCTGTTTGTGACCAATCCGGAGAGAGTCGCATTGGGGATAGCAAAAAAAGCAGCTAATTCGGTGCTGATCAAGGTGAATCAGATCGGGACACTGACAGAGGCGGCAAGAGCGGTGGAGCTGGCGCATCAGGCAGGGTATCGGACGATTATGTCTCACCGATCTGGTGAAACGGAAGATACCACGATCGCAGATCTGGCGGTGGCATTTCATACCGGACAGATCAAAACCGGTGCACCGTGCCGCTCGGAACGTGTGGCAAAATATAATCAGTTGCTTCGAATTGAAGAAACATTGTGGAAATCCATGTGATGAGAGGACCATTCCGGAGAGAGTGAGAGATCTTTTTCCGGAGTGGTCATTTTATTTTACAAACTGTACATATTTGATATTGACAGTAATTACAATTTGAGATATACTGTACTTACAAGGTAAGTACAGATATGACAGAAGGAGTGATGAAGTGGAAATTATTTTAAGTAATGCCAGTCCGAAACCAATCTATGAGCAGATCACTTCCCAGATAAAAGCCATGATCATGAACGGAGAGCTGAAGGCAGGAGACCCGATGCCGTCCATGCGAAAGCTTGCAAAGGAGCTTCACGTCAGTGTGATCACGACACAGAGAGCTTATGATGATTTGCAAAAGGACGGATTTATCGTGACAGTTCCGGCAAAAGGAACCTTTGTATCTGCACAGAACCAGGACTTTATCCGGGAGGAGAACAGAAGACGGGTAGAACTGCTTTTAACAGATGCGGTAGAGCTGGCAAAGGAAAATGGAATTGAACTTGAGGAATTGAGAACGACATTAGACGTATTGTATCAAGAGGAGGATGTGTGATGGAATTTGCACTGGAAGTCAAAGGACTGCGTAAAACATACAAAGAATTTGGATTAAAAAATATTTCGATGAAATTGCCCAAGGGCTGTGTGCTCGGGCTGATCGGAGAGAATGGCGCCGGAAAATCTACTCTGATTAATGCGATTCTCGGGCTGATTGAATGCGACTATGAGTCTTTAAGGATTTTTGGACAAGAGTATGCAGGAAATGAAAAGCAGATCAAAGAAGAGATTGCGGTGATCTTTGACAAGACCTGTTATGATCTGAATTTTACACCGCTGTTTATCGGAAAGATATTGAGTAATGTGTATTCCAACTGGGATATGGAAAAATATCATATGTATCTGGATCAGTTTGAACTGCCGAAGAAAAAGAAATTAAAAGAATTTTCCAAGGGAATGAAGATGAAAATGGAATTTGCCGCAGCCCTAAGCCACGATCCGAAGCTTCTCATTCTGGATGAGGCGACAAGCGGTCTGGATCCGGTATTCCGGGACGAGATTCTGGATATTCTCAGAGAGTACACAGAGGATGAAGAACATACGATTCTGATGTCCTCTCATATTACCAGTGATCTGGATAAGATTTCGGATTATATCGCATTTATTCATGATGGGGAGTTGTTGTTTACAAAGACCTATGATGAGCTTCAGGAAAATTACGGCGTCTTAAACTGTGGACAGCGGATCTTTGACGCACTGAACCGGGAGGATATTGAGGCATACAGAAAGGATACCTATGGATATCGGGTTCTGGTCAACAATAAGCAGGGAATCCGGAAGGTATTTTCAGATCTGGAGATTGAACAGGCAACGATCGAAGACGTGATGCTGTACTGCGTGAGAGGAGAGAAAGTGGCATGAGAGGGATTATTTTAAAAGATTTATATGAGGGATTCTGTATTAAGAAGAATCTGATCAACTGGCTGGCTTCTATGATATTTACGTCTGCGCTGACAGCGATCAGTGAATTTATGAGAGGTGCCTATGGATTTTTGCTGATTGTAGTACTCCTATTTCCTGTGATGGGAAGTACACTGCTTCAGATGACGGTGGAACAGGATGAAAAGGCAGAATTTGACCGGATTCAGCTCACCTATCCGCTGAGCAAAAGCGAGATTGTTCTGTCCAAATATCTGGGCGGTCTGATCGTACAGGGAGGTATGACACTTTATTCATTTGTGTTTGTATTGATCTATGTGTATGGATATCGGACGATCACCCTGGAAGACGCACTTCCGACATGGGGAATCGGTGTAGTCGGAGGTGTGATTTACTTTGCAGTGAGCTATGTAGCATATTTCTGGCTTGGTAATTTGAAAGGTGTGATTTTTACATTTCTTGCGATGGTAGGACTTGTAATTGCGTTTTTGCTCAGCGTGTTTAATATCGGGCTGGAGGAAATCATGCAGGTGGAAAAAAGTATTTGGATCATTGGTTGTCTGGTGATGGCAGCAGTGTTGATGGTGATCAGCTACTTTCTATCTCTGAAAATATACACAAAAAAACATTCTTGAAATAGTTATTTTGCACAAAATATTTATGCAGAAGAAATGTTGACATGTAAACAATATAAATAATAGAATAAATAAGAACAAAACCTATTTGCAGCAGAGACAGGACTGGTTTTTCGTGCAGATAGGTTTTTATTATGTATTAAGAAGGGGAAAAGATGCGGATAGACAGGATATTGAACAACAATGTCGTGATCATAAAAGATGAGAATGGAGAAGAGCAGGTTGTCTGCGGAAAAGGAATCGCCTACAAGAAAAAGGCGGGAGACCTTTTATCAGAAAAGCTGATCAACAAAGTGTTTGTTTTGAAGGACACTGCTCAGAAACAGCATTTTCAGGAGATTATCTCTGAGATTCCTGTGGAATATATTCAGATCACGACAGAGATTGTGGAGATGCTCACACAAACACTGGAAAGAAAACTAAATGAAGCAATCTATATTTCATTAAGCGACCATATTTATATGGCAATCACCAGATATCTGGACGGTGTTGTGGTGAAGAATTCCATGCTGTGGGATATCAAGCGTTTTTATGAGAAAGAATATCAGGCGGCGAAGAAGGTCTGGAAGATGATCAATCAGACGTTCAAGGTAGAATTACCGGAAGATGAGATTGGTTTTATTACCCTGCACATTGTCAATGCAGAGATGGACAATGAGAACTTAAAGCAGACGATGGAAGTCACAAAGCTGATGCAGGAGATTTCCAATATTGTCCGTTATTATTTTTCCGTAGAGTTTAATACAGAATCGGTTTATTATTATCGTTTTATTACCCATTTGAAGTTCTTTGCACAGCGTCTTCTGACAGATAAAGAGTATGAAGACGATCAGGACAACGAACTTTTCAATACAATTCGGCAAAAGTACCGCACTTCTTATAAGTGTGTGGAAAAAATCGCAGAGTTTATATCGCGTAAATATGAAAAGGAACTTTCAGATGAAGAAAAATTATATCTGACCATTCATATTGAACGCGTTATATATAAGAGCAGAGATTAGCGAATCATCGGAAGCGCGCACAGATGAGGAGTGTTTCTGCTTTGTCAGGATGGTAACATTAAGTTGGCTACACCTTTATACAATGAAAACTGTATATAAGGAGGATGACATGGGTAAATACTCAAGTTTAGCCGCAGACATTATTAAAAATGTCGGTGGAAAAGAAAATGTTGAAAGTTTAAGACACTGCGTTACAAGATTAAGATTCCGTCTGATTGATGAATCCATCGCAAATGATGAGGTCATCAAAAATATGGACGGTGTGGTGACCGTGATGAAAGCCATGGGAGAATACATGGTAGTCATCGGGGAGCACGTGGCGGATGTATACGATGAAGTATGCAGCCAGCTTGGCTTAGACGCCATGCAGGCAGAGAACAAAGAACAGAAAAATGCGAAAAAGAAGAGTCCCCTCGAGAAAGTTCTGGGAACAATCATGGGTGGTATGGGACTGACTCTTCATCTGCTCTGTGCCTGCGGTATTATCAAAGGGCTGTTAGTCCTTCTGACATTTGTCGGAATCAAACCGACAGATGGAATTTATATGCTGATGAATGCAGCAGGAGACTGTTTCTTCTATTTCCTGCCGCTGATTCTTGGATTTAACTTTGCAAAAAAATTCCAGATCGATCCATTCTTCGGACTGATCCTGGCAGCTGCAATGTGTTATCCGGCAATTCAGAATGTAGACATCAATTTATGGGGATATGTCGTAAATACGACCTATACTTCTACATTCCTGCCGATTTTATTTGGTCTTCTGGCAGCAGTTCCGCTGTATAAGTGGTTTGACAAAGTGCTTCCGAAGATGATCAAAGGTTTTATGACACCGATGCTTACATTGATCATTATTTTCCCGCTGACCTTTATTGTGATCGGACCTCTGGCAAATATGATCGGTGCGGGACTTAATGTTGTTCTCACAAGTATCTGTGAATTCTCACCGCTGCTTGCAGGACTGATTCTGGGCGGATGCTGGCAGATTTTTGTATTGTTCGGTATCCATGGTGTTCTTACAATTTTTGCGTTTATGGATCTGCTCGCAGGAAATCCAAGCCAGCTGCTGGCATTTTCCTACGGTGCATCCTTTGCTACATGCGGAGTTCTGCTCTCAATCATCTTAAAGACAAAAGATGCAAAACTCAAAGAAGTGGCACTGCCGTCCTTTATTTCTGCAATCTTCGGAGTGACAGAGCCGGGAACTTACGGTGTGACACTTCCTCGTAAGAAGATGTTTGCCATCTGCTGTATCGGTGGTGCTGCAAGTGGTGTTGTAGTTGCACTCAGCAACCTGGCGATGTACAGCTATGCGGGAATGGGAATCATCGGTCTTCTTGGATTTGTCAATCCGGACGGACCGAACTTTATCGGAATCGCATTATCTGCGAGCGTTCCGTTTGTGGTATCTTTTGTTCTTGGTATGCTGGTTTACAAAGATTCCGATTATGAATATTTGAATGATGTAGTAGAAACAGACATCAAGTCAGTGTCAAAAGAAGAGAAGACGGAAGAGAAAAAAGAAGCTGCTCCGGCGCTTTTAAAAGAAAAAGAGATGCTCGCAATGCCGGCAGACGGTATGATCAAGCCACTTTCCGAAGCGGCAGATGAGGCATTTGCGAATGAAGCGCTTGGAAAGGGTTGTCTTGTAATCCCGGAAAATGGAAATGTATATGCACCGTTTGACGGTACTGTACGTGTGCTGTTCCCGACAAAACATGCGATCGGGCTTGCCAGTGAGGGTGGATGTGAAGCGCTCATACACATCGGAATCAATACGGTGAATCTGGATGGAAAATATTTCGAAACTCATGTACAGCAGGGAGACTGCGTGAAAAAAGGGCAGCTTCTTGTATCCTTTGAGAAAGAAAAAATCGAACAGGAAGGTTACAGCTGTGAGATTCCTGTGATCATAACAAACACGGATGAGTATTTGGATATTGTAGAAAAAGATCATGACCGCCATGTACATGGTGAGGACATGCTGCATGTGATTCGATGAAAGGAGTAAAAGAGCAATGAGTTTTCCAAAGAATTTTTACTGGGGCGGCGCTACAGCCGCGAACCAGTGTGAAGGCGGCTGGAACGAAGGTGGAAGAGGACCGGCCAAAACAGATGTGACAACAGGTGGTTCCGCAAAGAAATCAAGAGGGATCACGTACCGCATGCCGGACGGAACAGAAGGCATGGTGGGCGGATTTTCCCGGATACCGGAAGGTGCATCCTATGCAGTGCTGGACGGATATTATTATCCGAACCACAAGGCGATTGATTTTTATCATCATTATAAAGAAGACATTGCATTATTTGCAGAAATGGGATTTAAGATGTTCCGTATGTCGATTTCCTGGTCCCGGATTTTCCCGAAGGGAATTGAAGAGGAGCCCAACCGTGAGGGAATCGAATTTTACCGGAATGTATTTACAGAACTGAGAAAATACGACATCGAGCCGCTTGTGACGATGTGCCATTATGATACACCACTGTATCTGGAGGAAGTGTTAGGCGGATGGACGAACCGTCAGTTGGTGGATGCGTTTGAAAAATATGCAAAAGTGATCTTTGAAGAATATAAAGGATTGGTCAGATACTGGCTTACATTCAATGAGATCAACAGTCAGCTGATGATGAAGAATTTCGTTCCGAATGCTCCGAAACAGATGCTGGAAAATGCGTATGCAGGACTTCACAATCAGTTTGTGGCAAGCGCCAGAGCGGTAAAGCTTGCTCATGAGCAGTATCCGGAATATGTGGTAGGATGCATGATCGCAGGTATGGCGACATATCCGCTGACTTGTGATCCGCAGGATGTTCTGCGTGCACAGCATAAGATGCAGGAAGATTTCTATTACAGCGGGGACGTGATGATCCGCGGACATTATCCGGTATTTGCGAAGAGAATGTGGAGAGAAGACGGCGTGTCATTTGAAGTCCCGGAAGAGGATTTGGAGATTTTAAAAGAAGGAAGAGCCGATTTCTTCAGTTTTTCCTACTACAGCACAAGCTGTGAGACGACACATACAGATGCACCAAAAGACGGGGCAGGCAATCTGGTACTCGGATATAAAAACCCATACATCCAGTATTCTGACTGGGGATGGGGTATGGATGCGGACGGACTGCGATACATTCTGAATGAGATCTATGGACGTTATCAGGTGCCGATTATGATTGTAGAAAACGGACTCGGTGCGATTGATACTGTAGAAGCGGATGGAAGCATCCATGATGACTATCGTATCGCATATTTGAAGGATCATGTCAGAGCAATGTCAGAGGCAATCGATGACGGAGTAGAACTGATCGCATTTACACCGTGGGGATGTATTGACCTTGTCAGCGCATCTACCGGAGAGATGAGAAAACGATATGGCTTTATCTATGTAGATATGGATGATGACGGAAACGGATCTATGGAAAGAAGCAGAAAAGATTCTTTCTACTGGTATAAGAAGGTCATTGCATCCAACGGAGAAGAATTAGAATAAGAGACAGGGGACTATTCGAAAGAGTAGTCCCTTTTGTGTAAAAGGTTAAAAATCTGCCACATTTTTCTGAAACAGTAAAATAATGACATAAAGTAGTAGTTTTGTAAATTTACTTTCCGAATTGATTATGTTATAACCATTACAAATCTTCAGTTTAAGGTGAAGAAGGAGGTTAAGAGAGGTATAGTCAGTAAGATTTTATTTTAAATTTTGAGAGGAAAAAGGGTATACATGAAAACAAGGAGAAAGAAACAGACAAAACGTGTTCTGGCCAGTGCACTGGCAGCAGTGGTTGCAGCATCTGCAGTTCCGGTTTCCAATTCAGTCGTTCATGCAGAAGAATCTCAGGACAGGAGCGAATTAAAGCTGAGATATACAAGCGCAGCACCGGATAGTTATGATGGATGGGAAAAATGGTCTCTTCCAATCGGAAACAGTGGAATCGGGGCAAGTGTATTTGGTGGTGTGCAGACAGAGCGTATTCAGTTGAATGAGAAGTCACTCTGGTCCGGCGGACCAAGCGAAAGCCGTCCGGATTATAACGGAGGAAACCTGGAAGAAAAAGGAAGAAACGGACAGACAGTAAAAGAGATTCAGCAACTGTTTGCTAATGGGGACAATGATGCAGCAAGCAGTAAGTGTGGAGAACTGGTAGGTTTAAGTGATGATGCAGGAGTAAACGGATACGGATATTATCTGAGTTACGGAAATATGTATCTGGATTTTAAAGGTATCTCGGACAAAGACGTTGAAAATTACGAGAGAACACTGGATCTGAATACGGCAATTGCCGGAGTTGAGTATGATAACGGGGATACACATTATACTCGTGAGAACTTTGTAAGTTATCCGGACAATGTACTTGTGACACGACTGACTGCGGAAGGTGGCGATAAGCTGAATCTGGATGTCAGAGTGGAGCCGGATAATGAAGCAGGCGGTGGAAGCAACAAAAATACAATACAGGCGCAGTCTTACCAGAGAGAGTGGGAAACAACAGTTAAGGATGCGCTGATTTCCATCGACGGACAGCTGAAAGACAATCAGATGAGATTCAGCTCTCAGACAAAGGTTCTGACAGAAGGCGGAACAACAGAAGACGGAGACGAAAAGGTCACAGTCAAGGATGCAAAGGCTGTTACGATTATTACATCGATTGGAACAGATTACAAGAATGATTATCCGGTATATCGCACAGGGGAAAGCCAGGAGCAGGTCGCTTCCAGAGTGCGTGCTTATGTAGATAAAGCAGCAGATACTGTAGTAAATGATTCTTATGATACTTTGAAACAGGCACATGTGGATGATTACTCTTCTATCTTTGGCCGTGTCAATCTGGATCTTGGACAGGTTCCTTCTGAGAAGACAACAGATAAACTGTTGAAAGCTTATAATGATGGTTCAGCAAGCGAGCAGGAGAGACGCTACCTGGAAGTGATGCTGTTCCAGTACGGCCGTTATCTGACAATTGAGTCTTCCAGAGAGACACCGGAAGATGATCCGTCCAGAGCGACACTTCCGTCTAACCTTCAGGGAATCTGGGTTGGAGCGAACAGCTCAGCATGGCATTCTGACTATCATATGAATGTTAATCTGCAGATGAACTACTGGCCGACCTATTCTACGAATATGGCAGAGTGTGCGCAGCCGTTGATTTCGTACGTAGATTCTTTAAGAGAACCAGGACGTGTTACTGCAAAAATTTATGCAGGTGTGGATCAGGGATTTATGGCACATACCCAGAACAATCCGTTTGGATGGACTTGTCCGGGATGGTCATTTGACTGGGGATGGTCACCGGCAGCGGTACCGTGGATTCTTCAGAATTGCTGGGAATACTATGAATTTACAGGTGATGTATCCTATATGCAAAATTACATCTATCCAATGATGAAGGAAGAGGCAATTTTCTACGATAATATTTTGATAGATGATGGAACCGGACATCTGGTATCTTCACCAAGTTATTCACCGGAGCATGGACCAAGAACGGCAGGTAATACTTATGAGCAGACACTGATCTGGCAGTTATATGAGGATACTATCAAAGCAGCAGAAACTCTTGGTGTTGATGCGGATCTGGTGGCAACATGGAAAGATCATCAGTCCAGGTTAAAAGGACCGATCGAGATTGGCGATAGCGGACAGATCAAAGAGTGGTATGAAGAAACGACTGTAAACAGTATGGGACAGGGATACGGGCACAGACATATTTCCCATATGCTGGGACTTTTCCCGGGAGATCTGATCTCATCTGATACACCGGAGTACTTTGAGGCAGCAAGAGTGTCCATGAACAACCGTACAGATGAAAGTACCGGCTGGGGAATGGGACAGCGAATCAATACATGGGCAAGACTGGCAGATGGAAACCGTGCATATAAGCTGATCACAGATCTGTTTAAAAACGGAATTATGACCAATCTCTGGGATACGCATCCGCCATTCCAGATCGACGGAAACTTTGGGATGACATCAGGTGTTGCAGAGATGCTTCTGCAGAGCAACATGGGATATATCAATATGCTTCCTGCACTGCCGGATGCATGGGCATCAGGAAGTGTCAGCGGACTGGTTGCACGCGGAAACTTTGAAGTATCCATGAACTGGAAGAACAAACATCTGACAAGCGCAGAGATTCTTTCAAATAACGGAGGAACAGCAACTGTTCAGGTTCCAAATGCTTCCTTTGCAACAATTACAGATGCAAATGGAAATGTTGTAGATGTAAAAGTAGAATCTCAGGACAGAGTTTCCTTTGAGACACAGGCCGGACAGACGTATTATGTCAAAGATGTTCCTGTGAAAGGGGAGGCACCGACAGGATTATCTGCAAAACGTACAGATGATAATACAGGAAAACTGACATGGGATGAAGTCAAGACGAAAAAAGACAAAGACATTACTTACAATGTATATCGTCAGATTGAGTCCGGAGACGTACAGAAAATTGCAGGCGGTGTAGAAAAAACAGAATACATTGATAAAAATGCAGATAAGGCATTGGGTACGATCCGATATCAGGTATCAGCAGTAGTCGATGGCAAAGAGACAAAGCTCAGTGAAAAAGTAGAGCTGACAGAGCCGCTTGGAGCAGGAAAGATTGATAATAAGGATCCGCATATTGTGTATACAGGTGCATGGGGTGACTGGGACACAGCAAACGAAGGCAACTACAAGGATACGATCAAGTATCTGAACAAACCGACAGGAAAAGAGACTGTAGAACTGGAGTTTGTGGGAACAGGCATCGAAGTGATTACTTGTACAAATACAGACCGTGGAAAATACGAAGTATTTATTGACGGAGAGTCTTGCGGAAAGGTAGATACATACAGTTCTACTACAAAACGTCAGCAGGTTGTATTTAAAAAGGATGATCTGAAGCATGGTACACATACATTAGAGCTGAAAGTGCTCAATGAAAAAGTAGATGCAAGTTCTGGTACAAAAGTAGAACTGGATGCTCTGAATATTCTGGATAATACGATCACACTGCCGGAGAAAGTAGAAGTATCTACAGTTTCCGGAATTACAACGATCGGAAAAGAAGGCACTGTACAGATGCAGGCAAAAGTAACACCGGGAGATACAAAAGACAAGAGTGTTACATGGACTTCTTCTGATACAAGCATCGCATCCGTAGATGAAAACGGACTGGTGACAGTTCACAAGAAAAGCGGAGAAGTGACGATCACAGCAACAGCAAATGCCGATTCTGAAGTGAGCGGAAGCTGTAAACTGACTGTGGCACTCTTTGGAGACCTTGGTTCCGGAGAGACGATCGTAGAAGATGCATCTGAGGATGGAAAGAGAAATGATGCGATTAGCTGGAGCGGCTCTGAATGGTCTACATGGGCTGGAGAGCCGGAGAAACATCATGGAAAGACAAAGACAGAAGTTCCTTCAACTGGAAACCAGGCAGGTAAATATTTTGAATATACGTTTACAGGAACTGGAATTGAAGTTTATGCACAGAAACATGCAAACTTTGCAAGTTATGATGTAAGCATTGATGGTGGAAAAGCTGAAAATGTATCATTAGCGGGATCCGGTGGAGGAGATCCACAGCAGAAGATTTTTGAAGCAAAAAATCTTGAGAACAAACAGCATACAATCAGATGCACAATTGTAGCTCGTGACGGAAAAACACAGGCAAACCTTGACTACTTAAAAATCTTCGCACCGGTACAGGCAGCGGAGGTGAATAAAGCGGATCTTCAGACAGCCATCGAAAGCGGGGCCGGACTCATAGAGGGCGCATATGATGCGGACAAATGGGAAGCATTTAAGGAAGCATACAAAGTGGCAGTAGAAGTAATGAATAATGCGGATGCAGATCAGGATGCGGTTGAAAAAGCAGCAGCAGCTCTGAATGCGGCGATGGAAGCACTTGGAGATCCAAATGTTCCGGAAATCGGAGAAGTACAAGGAGAAGCAGTACATGTTGAAAGTTCAGCTGTGATTCTGGAATGGGGTCAGGTAAAGGGTGCAGCATCTTATCTTGTAAAATGGAATGATCAGGAAGTCAAGACCTCAGATACGCGAATCCGGATTGAAGGATTGGAATCGGGTGTGACTTATGACTTTAACATTTTTGCGCTGAATACAAAAGATGTGCCGTCTGAAAATGCGATTGAAATTCACGGAATTACAACAACAGATGTGGTAAAACCGGGAGTCGTTACAGAAATCAAAGCATACGGAGGAACCGGATTGATGACGCGCGACGGTATTTTAAAACCGGCGGGATTTGCGTTTGAATTCCTGCGGCGGCTGTATCCTTATTATATCGGAAAGGGCGCCAATTATCTGATCACGACCGATCGGCATGATTCCTATGGGATCATCTGCCATAATCAGCGCAAGCTGGGATATATTTACTATCTGACGAGGGAAGACGAGCTGGAAAAAGAGTCTCTATGGAAATATTTTGAAGACAGGGACACGCTGGATCTGCAGTTGGAACTGAACGATCTTCCGAACGGAACATACCAGATCAAGACGTATTGTATCAATATCAAGAATGGGAACGTCATGAATATATGGAAAGAAATGGCTTATGAAAAGGAACTTTCCAGAAATGATATCAAATATTTCCGCAGGATGTGCGAGCCGAAGTTGACGATCCGCAAACAGGATGTGGAGGATGTCGCGCTGAAATTGAATATTCCGATGCAGTATAACGAGATCGCGTTTATCCGTGTGCGGAAACTTGCATGATATGGGAAATGCGCGGTAAATCAGATAAATGAATGGAAACGGTGTTTTGAAAGGGAGGTCAAAATTATACTATACTTTATTGATATCTATAAAAGAGATACGAAAACAGTATAAAATTTTGGTCATATTTGTAAGAAAACGTGTCATGAAAGAAAATGCACGCCTTTTGATTCGTTGGTAAGATGTTATCAACGTAAATCGTGAAGGGAGAAAAGAGTAATGAGTGAAAACGCAGCAGAAACAATGACAGCAAAAGCGACAACCGAAGCTGCTCTTGATGTCAACAAAAAACTTCCGGTTTGGAAAAAAATCGGATACAGCTTTGGTGAGATCGGTTCTCAGTGTTCCTGGACACTGATCAGTTCCTATCTGACCGTATTCTACACAGACGTTGTAGGTCTGACTCCGGTTGTGATCTCCGCGATCATGCTGATCGCGCGTATCTGGGATGCGATCAACGACCCGATGTTCGGAGCGATCGCAGAGAATACAAAAACGAGATGGGGAAGATTTCGTCCTTATATTTTGTGGGGAGCTCCGATCCTGGCGTTATTTAACTGTCTGACATTTTTGAATCTGGATATTCCGAATTCATGGAAAGCAATCTGGTGTGGATTTACATATATCGGATGTGGTATGGCTTATACCGCAGTCAATATTTCCACACAGTGCGTAGCAAACGTTATGACCGCTTCCAATCAGGAACGTGTTTCTCTGAATGCGTATAAAGGAATCGGTTCCGGTCTGATCCAGATGGTGATCAGCGCTGTGACAATGCCGATGATCCTCCATTTTGGAAACGGATCTGCTTCTTCGAGCAGAGGATATTTCATGGCGGCGCTTGTATTCTCCATCGTATGTGTTCCGTGTTTCTGGGTATGTTTTGCATCTTCCAAAGAGATCATCGGAAGAAAGGCGGACGCAAAGAAAGAGACGATCGGCGGTACGATGAAGAACCTTGCGGCTTCATTCAAATACACATTTAAAAACCGTGACGCTGTATTTTTGATGCTGGCGATGTTCACATTCTTAACAGGTCTGTTCGGAAGAATCGGTATCATGGCATATTACTTCATTTACATCATGGGCGATCCGCTTTTGATTGCCGGATTTGCAACCGCAATGTCCTTTGGTATGCTTGTTGTAAACTTCTACGCACCGCTTCTTTTGAACCGGATGAGCAAAAAATATGTGGGAGCCATGGGATGTGTCGCACAGGCTCTGTGCTGTGTATTCTTCTATGTGATCGGTCAGAATCATCTGACCAATCTGGTTGTGATCTCCGGATTCCTGTATGGTGTAACAAATGTCGTATCGATCACATGCTT
>OGZT01000689.1_pt1 | contig 26034 bp, 25 predicted proteins | sample 1576891 | NCBI WGS metagenome assembly OGZT01 (sample SAMEA3541521, study PRJEB24748) | human gut metagenome | biome: human gut; feature: human-associated habitat; material: faeces | place: China | collected 2012 | reverse complement strand
TATTTCAGAAATAGAAAAAGAAATCGCATCCACATTCCGACGTGCCACTAAAGCACAAGGGCCCGCTGGTCCACGATTTGGAGCGGCTGCTGCCGAGGATGTCCAACCTCACCACCAATGACCTCATGGACATGACGCCCGGCGAGCTTGAGCTGCTGTGGGAGCAGGTCAAGGAGGTCAACGCGGCTTTTTTCAGGATAGCCGGAGCGTTGGGCTTCGGCAGGGTGCTGGAGGCGTTCCGGGCTCAGTTGCGCAGCGATCTGATGGAGGCGGCTCTGAGCGGGAACTCCTCCGCGCGGTGATGCGGCTGGCGGGGGCCGGGCACAGGGACGTATTCGAGTATGGGTGGAGCGCGTTCGTCGAGGCGCTTGAGGCTGAGGCGCAGCGCCGGGACGAACGCATGAAGGACGCCGCCCTTGCCCTGCGCGTGGCGCTGCATACGGACGGGCGGCAGTTCAAAGCCTTTCTGGAAGCATAGGAGCGGGACATGGGACATGGCGGCTATACGCTGGAACTCAGCCTCAGGGATTCGGTTTCCGCGGGGTTGAAGGATATGGGCCGGGCTCTCTCGAATGTGCGGGAACTGGTGGGCTCGCTCCGAGCTGATGTCTCCGCGCTGAACAAGGAGTCGGGGCAGGCCGTTTCCGGGCTGGATCTGGGGAAGCTGGCGGAAGGGGCCGCCGATCAGCTGGAAGGGCTGTCCAGGGGGGCGCTTCAGGAGCTGGATGCGGCATTCCGGGACAGTGGCAAGACGATGGCGGACTACTATGCCGAGCGGCGGCGTCAGGCGGGAGAAACCGCTGACATGGAGCGGGAAAACGCTTCGGAACAGGCCGAGCGGATGGCGCAGGAGCTGGAAGCCCGGAAGGACGCGTATCAGGCCGAGCTGGAAGCTTTTGTGGCGCATGGGCAGAACTGGGCTGAGGAGCGGCAGGCACAGGCGGATCGGGAAGTGTCCATCAAGGCCGAGCAGGCGGAGCGCGAGAAGGCGATCGACGCCCAGCGGCTTGAAGGGGCGTTGTCGCTGGCTGGCGGCATGGCGGATGCCATGAAGCAGGTCTACGAGTCCGGCCTTGCCCAGAGCAAGGGCGTGTACCAGCTGTATCAGGCACTGGCCATCGCCGAGGCCACCATCAGCACCTACAAGGCCGCTCAGGCCGCATACGCGCAGGGCATGGAGTGGGGCGGCCCGGTAGTGGGCGCGATCATGGCCGCTGCCGCCGTCGCTGCGGGCATGGCCCGTGTTGCCGCCATCAAGGGTACCCAGCCCAAGGGATTCGCGTTCGGCGGGCTCATCGGCGGGCAGGATAAAGGCGAGCGGGCGGACAACGTGCTGATCCGCGCCACGCCCGGCGAATACATGCTCGACAGGCCCACGGTGCGCCATTACGGGGTATCGGCTTTGGAGGCGCTGCGGCGTCGGAGCGTTCCCCGCGAACTGCTGGAGCCGTTCGCGTCGCCGCGTCTCCCGGCATCGGGAGGCAAGCGCACGGCCTATGCCCTCGGCGGTGAGATCGGAAACGGTTCCCTGACGGAGGGCGGCGGCAAGGCGTCCGGCAATGAGGGGCTGACCGTGATCAACGTTATGGATTTTCAACGTGAATTCGATCGGGCGCTGGCTTCGACGCGGGGGCGGCGCGTGCTCATCAATATTTTGGGCGAGGAAGGGATTGCGTCCTGACGCCCTGTGCGGGCCGTGTGCCTGAGGAGGAAAGCAATGGCATTCAGCGGCAAGATAACGGCGGCCAACCATGCCGACCTTTTGGCCAAAGTGACGAGCTTCATCACGGGCGATCCGGGCACGCCGGGCCGCGACTGGACGGTGGCGCGTCAGGATTCGCTGACGTGGGGCCCGGCGACGGTCTTCCGCAATACCGGGCTGTCCGGTTCGGAAGAGGTGTACGTGGGGCTTTGCGCCGCCACGTATACCGACAGCGTGAAGGGCGGGCTTGTCTGCAAGGTCTACAAGGCCTTTGACAGCGCGCCGGGCGGAACGGGGTTTCTGGATACGGCCTACGGCAACGGGACGGGGCAGAACGGGACCCATGCCTTCCTGCCTTGCTGGAATGCCGCCATGAACGTCTGGATCTGGAGCAACAAGGCGCGCGTCGTGATCGTGGCCGAGTGCAACGGGGTATACGCCAACGCCTATTTAGGGCAGCTCCGGCGTTTTTCGCTGCCGAGCGAGAACCCTTGGCCTTTGGCCTGCCTGACGGACGGCTACACGAACCTGTGGCAATACACGACATGGCACGACGCCATCACGAGCACGGGCTCGCGCGACGCGGATCTGCACAGGCGGAATCTGGCATTCGTACGGCGGGGCTCTTTCCCCTTGGCAACGACCTTTTCCTATTATCACGCCTGTCATCAGATTTGCAGGCCGGACGGCGTATGGACCTCGCACTTCGCCATTTGCCCCACGACCAGCCTGCTGAGCTCGTCGAGCGGCTATGAGACGGACATGAAGATAGACACGCAGGGGACGGGGATCGTGTTCCCGGAAGGGACGCCGCGCCTGCTCCTGCCCATGTACGTCATCCAGCTTGAGAATACGGGCGACTACACCGGGGCGTCGGCCATAGGCGAGATGTACGGGGTGCGCTGGGCTCCCGACTCGCTGGCCGGCATTGAAAGCGATGTGGACGGCTACACCCTCTTCCCCGACGTCAACCGGGTGGAGTGGCATAGCTTTATGGCCATAGGAGATGAATGATGGCGCAGCCCTGCAAGGTTTTCAGCTACACGAACGTAGGGACGGAGAAAGGCGTGCTCGCCAACATCGCCAGTGCCGCCCAGGCCGGGGGATGGACGGTGGACAAAAACGCCGTGGACGCCGACGGCGAACTGTACCTGCACAGTGCGGGCGGCGGGAACCGGCGGCTCTTTTTTTCGCTGCGGCTCTTGCAGGCGCACGACAACGCGGAGCGCTTTCTGCTGGCCGTGCACGGCAATACGGGGTTCGACGCTTCCGCGGCATGGGACGCGCAGCCGGGCCGGTTCACCGAAAGGCTGGCGCACGGCTACTGCTCGCGGACGACCGGGAAACCCATCTGGCTCAGGACTCCGGGGAAATACAGCATCACGTCCACGGGCTGGTGGATCCTGCCGCCGGTCGCCGAACAGATCGTGCTGGTCTGCCCGACGTTCGTCATGACGGCAATGCGGGTGGTCTACACGTTTTCCGACGGGGCCAATACGCCGTATTCGGGCTGGGTGCCTCTGATGTTCGGAGCGGCGGACGGCTTCGATGCCGAGACGGAACTCAACATGGTGCTGTGGTCGGCGTGGAGCGCGAACAGCGCGATGGGGCTCATGCTTTCCGCGCTGTACGTGGCCCAGCGGGACGTCAACAACGAGTATTATTTTTGCAACAACAACTACGGCAACGTGGGGCTGCTCTGGAAGGGGGACAATGTCGAGAAATTCCCGCCCGAGGGGACCTACGGCTACAGGACGAGCCCGCTTGCGTCCAGCGTGGTCCGCACCAGCGTCACCGTGCGCAATGTCATCGGGCAGGTGAACACAGACTACTGCCTGACAGGGACCGTCAACGTGGGCGGGAAAACCATAAACTATACGCATAAGGGCGGGGTCTGCGCATCGGTCCCCCAGTACAACGCGGCGCTCCTCCAGAACAGCGGGACGCTCCGGCACATGCTGATCAAACCGCTGCTGTATGTCTGCAACGGCGCGGACGTGCGCCTCGCGGGCGAGCTCCCGTATTGGGCGGTCAACCTGCACGGGCTCAAGCCCAAGGATCGCATCAGCATCGGGAGCCGGGTGTTCATGGTCCTGCCCGACATCTCGGACTCGGATGCGATCGGCCTCGCCGTTGAGGTGGAAGCATGATTTTCGAGGTGCTGTGGCCGCGCGCGGGCGGCGTCCCGGAGTGCTCGTACAGCGTCCCCGGCACGTCGGGCGCGTGGATTGGCGACGCCCCGCACCGGGGGGACGAAGTGCGGCACGAGGCCACACCGCTCCCCCGGCCCTCGGGGCACAGCATGGCCGAGAGCGTTACGGACCTCATTTACGGGCAAATCCATCTGTATCCCTCGGAAGTCCATCTGGGGCTGCTCTCGGGGATGGAGGTGCTCGACGTGGTGCTCTGGAACGCGACGTTCGCCCCCGTGCAGCTCGTCGGCGTCAACAGCGCATCGTCCGCGGGCACGACGCTTTCGGGGTTCCGTCCGGGGGTGCTGCCGCCTACCGGCGCGCTCAAGGGCCTTCTCACCGTGTTGTCTTCCGGCCCGGCGCAGCAGGATACGACGTATACGTTCGTTACCGGCATCGGGGAGCGGAGCCTGACGATCACGGCGTCGCGCGTGCTTCTGTTTCCGTTCTGGCCCGATTGGTCGGATGGTTTGGAGATCGATTACGCGTTCGACACCGTGCTGACGCGGGGTGAGAACGGCGACGAGCAACGCCGCCCGTTGGCGAAACGTCCCCTGCGGACGCTCCGGGCCACGATCTGGGGCGACGGCGTGAACGGGCAGCGGCTCCACCACCTTGTCCAGCACGGGAAAGATCGCGTGTTCGGCGTCCCTTTGTGGCAGGAGGCGCTGGACGTGACGGACATCGACGCCACCCGACAGGTGCTCATGCTTGGGAGGGATTTCAGCGACTGCTGGAATCTGACGCGGCTGTGCGATTTGATCATGCTGCATGAGCGCCGGAGCGGTACATTCATGGCTTGCTCCCTGCTTTCAAGGGATACTGCGGGCCGGACGCTTTCCGTGACCGCGCCGGTTTCCGATGTGTTCGCGGGGGGCGCCACGCGGCTGGTCCCGCTGTTTACGGGCATCCTGACGAGCGCGGAGCCAGCCGTGGTTTCCGACGGGATGGAAACGTGGTCGGTTGAATTCCGCGAACTGGCGGGCTCGCAGCCTGCGCTGGGGGCTTTGCCCAACGCTCCTTCCGGGACAGGCACATACCTCTGGCCGCACCGTCCCGACTGGTCGGGCGACGGCGTCGGCGGCACATCGTCCCTGCTGCGTACGCTGCGTACCGTGCGCGGCGGCTTGATGGAGCTGGGCGTCCGGAGGGATGTGGCCCCGTCGACGCACCGCCAGAAGTACCTGTTGCGGGAGCCGGAACTCGCCGACCTGCTGGATCGGGCCACAGCCCTGCGGGGGCGTTGGAAAGCGTTATTGGTGCGCGATCCGCGTCAATACTTCACCCTGACCCGCGGGTCCACGGCGGACAAGGCGATTCTGTACGTGCGGGACAACGGAGCGAAGGACGGTTTCATCCCCAACCAGCGGCTGTGGATCGCCTTGCCGGGCGGTGATGTCCTGCTCCGCCGTCTCGTGGCCGTGGAAACCGCGAATGTGGGGGAACTGGCGCTGCATCTCAGTTCCGAACTCGGCGTGACCGTGCCCCCGGCCTCTCGGGTGGGCCGGGACTACTTCGCCCGTTTGGACACGGACTGCGTGGCCATCCGGCACGAATCCGCCGGGGTTTCCCGGTGTGAGTTGTCGTTTTGCACCATACCGGAGGAAAGCTGATGCGTACCGTATTGCCCCAGATTGTGGAACTCTATGAAATCATAGCCGATACCATACATACGCTCACAACTTCGCGGGAGCCCGTCCTGTGGCGCGGTGCGGAATGGACGCCCGCCGCCATCGAACGCGGCGAACTGCGGGGCAGCGTGGACGGCAAAGCCGCCACGGTGACGCTGACGGCGTGCATGGACACGCTGCTCACCCGGTATCTGGCTTCATTGCCCATCCTGCCGACGCGGGTGAACATTTATGAGCACGAGCCCGAGAGCGGGGACACGGTGCAGGTTTTCGGCGGCGTGGTGCTGGAAGTGATCCCGGGGGCGGACGCCACGCAGGTTTCGGTCAACTGCCTTTCGTCAAGCTGCATCCTCGATGCCATGCTGCCCCGCATGATCTACTCGGGGCAGTGCCAGTTCGTGCTGTTCGATTCCGGGTGCGGGCTGGCGGCGCAGTCGTGGGGCGTGACGGCGTCCGTGTCCGTGGACGGGTATCTGCTGACGTCGCCGTCCTTCACTGCGTACCCCGATGGGTATTTCACGCGCGGATATGCGGCGGTGGGAGGGGATTTCCGGTTCATCGTCGCGCATGGCGGCGACACGATCACGCTTCAGCTGCCCTTCGATTCCCGGGTGGGCAACGGAGGGACCGTCACGGCATACCCCGGATGCGACGGCTCGCCCGCCACCTGCCGGGACCGTTTCGGCAATTCCGCCCGTTTCGGCGGCTGCGCCTCCATCCCGAGCCGGAACCCCGCCGTCTGGGGATTCAAATAGGAAGCCGAAGGGGGCCCTGCAAAGGAAGGCGCCTCTTTTCCGTTTCCAAAGGAAGGACCGTTATGCACTATTTCGACAACGAGGCCGCGTGGGAAGCCTTCCGCGCGGAGGCGGAGTCATGGCTCGGGACCCCCTACAGGCATTTGCAGCGGTGCAAGGGGCGCGGCGCGGACTGCACGCTGTTCGTCGGGCAGGCGCTGCTGGATGCCGGGCTGCTGACCCGTCTGGAGTACGACTACTATCCCCGTGACTGGCACGAGCATACGCGGGACGAATACGTGCTGGAGGCCAGCCATCGGCATATGCGCGACTACTTGCGTCCGGGGTTGGAGATGGCTTCCCTTCCTGTGGGTGCGCCGCTCCTGCGGGGCGACTGGCTGGCTTTTTCCACTACGGAGCGCCGTGTGACCAACCATTGCGGTCTGGTCTGGCCCTGCGCCGACGGCGGGTTTCAGATGCTGCACGCCATCAACGACCGGGGCGTATCGTTTACGCCGCTCGGGAACTGGTGGCTGCGGCGCATGACCCGGCACTTCCGCATCGTCATTGCCGAGACGGAGGTGGCCGCATGGGCGTAGGGCTTATCATCGCCGCCGTGACCATCGGGGCGACCGTGGCGACGACGCTGTTCGCCAAGGGGCCGCGCTCCACGAAGGGGGCGGATATGGCCCCGGCCAATCTCGACGCCTTCCGTCTGACCACGGCTGAGGAAGGTACGGTCATCCCTCGCGTGTTCGGCACCGTCAGGTTGCCGGGAAACCTGCTGTACTACGGCAACCTTTCCAGCGAGCCGGAGTATGAGGAAACGACCGTGGGCGGCAAGGGCGGCAAAAAGAAAAAGCAGAAGGTGCTGCAAGGCTACCACTACCGCATGGACGTGTGGCAGGGCATCGGCATGGGGCCGCTGGAACTTGTCGGCGTGTATCAGGACGACCGGCTGCTTACGGAGCAGGGCGGGGCCATCTCGTGTGCCGAGCAGGTCTGGAACAACGGCACGGGCGCGTTTTATCCCGCGCAGGCCGGGCCGTACGCCAGCCGCCTCCCGGGAGTGTCCCATATCTGGCTCCGGCAGTTTTATCTGGGCTTCAACGTATCCATGATGCCGACGCTGCATTACGTGGTGCGGTTCTGCGGGGATATCCCGCTGGAACACGCCATCCTGTCCAACGGCGTGAATCCGGCGGCGATCATCCTTCAGCTGCTCCTTGATGCCGGGGCTTCGTGGTCTTCCATCGACAAGCCGAGCTTTTCCGCCGCCGCGTCGTTCTGGGCACAGAAGGGCTATGGCCTGAACATCGTGTTCTCGCGTCAGAAACCCGTACGCGATCACATTATGCAGGTACTCGGGGCGGTGGGCGGCTGGCTCATCGAGCGGGCTGACGGGACGCTGTCCCTGCGGGCTCCGGATCCGGATGTGGCGCCTTCGGCGACGCTCGGGGAAGGCGACTTTCTGGAGGGTTCCTTTTCCTTCAAACGGGCGGCGTGGGATACGACGTGGAACGATCTTTCCGGCAAGTTCACCGACGCGGCGCAGGACTATTCCGAGCGTGCCGTGACCGCCAACAACGCGGCCTCCATCCAGCTCCTCGGGCTGCGGCGCAAAAAGAGCGTGGATCTGACAGCCTTCACCGACCGCAGCGCGGCGCAGCGGCGCATCGAGGAACTGCGGGATGTGGAATCCTACCCGGCGGCTTCGTTCTCGTTTGACGTGTCGCGTGACTATGCCCATATCGAGCAGGGGCAGATCCTCGAGATCACGCACTCGCGTTTCGGCCTTTCCGGGGTACGGGTGCGCGTGCTGGAAGTCGTACGCGGGAACCTGTCCGAGAACCGCATTTCGATTCAGGCCAAGCAGGTTGTGGAACGGCTGTCCGGGACGTTCGTCCCTCCGGGGGAACCCCTGCCCGATCCGATGGCTCCTCCGACCGTCGTGTACCCGCCGGTCACCGGCATCCCGCCGTGGTCGGCTCCGGACCTCTCGCCGGTTCCCTTGCGGCACGCGCGGCTTTTCGAACTGCCGCGAAACCCGGAAACCGGCTCCGAGCCCGTGGTCCTCGTGCTGGCGGCGCGGGAGCTGCTTTCCGAGGAAGGGGTGCTGGTGGAGCGTTCCGCCACGAATGCCGACTACAGCCCCGTTGGGCTGCTTTCGGCTCCGTGGGCGCAATACGGGACCCTCGCCGAGGCGTATCCGGCGAGTACGCTTGCCGTGGACGACACGCAGGGGCTGCTGTACCGGCCCTATAAGGAAGATCCGTCCTTCGGCCCGGTCAGCCGGACGGATCTGTTCGGGGCGCGGCGCATGGCGCTCGTCGGAGACGAATTGATGCTTTTCCAGACGGTCGTGCTTGAGGGCTCCGAGACGACGCGGCTCTCCGGCGTGGTGCGGGGGTACATGAATACGCCCGTCCAGGCGCACGCGTCGGGAGCGGCGATATGGGTATTCCGGAATCCGGGTGAGGGAAACACGGTGCAGGGACTGTCCATAGGCACGCACAACATGAAACTGCGGCCCGTTTCGGGAGACGAGATGCTCGGTGCGGATCGGGTGGATCGTCTGTCTTTCGCCGTGACCGGAAAGGCGATGGTCCCGTGGCCCGTCGCCGGGCTGCGGGCGGTACGCACGGGGGATTCCGTCACCGTAAGCTGGAGCCCGGTGGACGTCGCTTTCGGCGGGGCCGGGACACGCACCGAGAACGAGAACGAGCCGGTGCCCGCCGGATTCTCCGGGGATTTCGTCCTCACGGCGGCGGGTACGGAGCATGTGGTCAACGGCACGTCCCTCACCCTCACGCGCTCGGGACGCTTCACGCTGTCCGTGACGGCGCGGCAGCTCGGGTATGTTTCCCCGGCGGCATACGTCACCGTGGAATCAGAGGACGGGGAATACGTGGCCTGAACCGGGCATTCCAACGGATAAGAACGCAACGGCCTGTTTCCCGTGGCCGGATTCCGGGCCATCCGGCCATTTGGGGGAGCGGCCCGACGAAACAAGCAAGGAGAAGACGTAATGGCGAGTTTGACCCCGACCGGGCTTGAAACGATCACCTATGGGCAGCAAGGCTGGAACGCCATCGTGACGGCGAACATGCAGCGCCTCAACACATGGCTCGGAAAGCTGCTTCCGCTGATGGACAGCCGGAGCCGCACGGCGGGGGCCGTCCCCGTGTGGAACGCCGTCAACGGCAACTGGGAGCCGTCCAATGCGGTTCAGGCCCTGCAAACGGAACTGGAGGCCCTCAAGTCCCGCGTGGCGGCACTGGAGGCAGCGGCGGAAGAGCCGCCTTCCGCCTAGAATAAAGGCCGCTCCTGAGAGATCAGGAGCGGCCTTTGCCGTATGAGCCGGAAGGTCTCGGAAGGAAGGAAAGAGAGGTCCGGCGGGGAGGCTTGGCAGTTCACGCCTTGGCGGAACTATTTTTCAAGGCAGGCTTTCACGGCCCCGAGAGCGGCTTCGAAATCGACGTCGTGGGTGACTTCCTTGACGATCTGTTCGTAGGCGATGACGCCGTTGGCGCAGATGACGAACACGGCGCGGCTGAGGAGGCGGAGTTCCTTGATGGCGACGCCATAGGCCGTACCAAAGGAAAGGTCGCGGTGGTCGGAGAGGGTTTCGACGGCGTCCACTCCGGCGGCTCCGCACCAGCGGGTCTGGGCGAAGGGGAGGTCGCAGCTGATGGTCAGGATGCGGACATTGTCGGAAAGCTTGGCGGCTTCGGTGTTGAAACGGCGGGTCTGCATGTCGCAGACGGGCGTGTCGAGGGAAGGAACCACGCTGATGACCAGCACTTTGCCCTTGTAGTCGGCCAGCGTGCGCGGCGTGAGATCATTGGCGAGCACGCAGAATTCCGGGGCCGTTTCGCCCACGGAAACGCCTTTGCCGAGGAGGGTCAGGGGATTGCCCTGGAAAGTGATGACGCCGGTGCGTTCCTCAATCATGATAAGCCTCCATCCCCCAAAAAGCGGGAGCGTAGTATTGTTCTGTGATGTGGGAAAAACGTTACCGCAAACACGATGGGATGTAAATAGAAATGATTCCTGATTACGAAAAAATCACGGAACATATCATGCTCCCTTTCTTTTTTGGGGGCGGCGCAACGATGGCGGGTGTTTTATCAACGGGAGTGGGAGCGTCAAAACGAAGATCAAAACGCAAGGTGGCGGACAAGATGAAGCGCGTGGGAGGGGCGGAGAGAGGGTGGCGTGCGATTCTTTGAGGAAACGCCACCCTCTCTGGGGATCAGGCCTTTTTCCGGCAGGCGGCGGCGAAGCGGGCGGCCCAGTGCGGGACGGCTGGCGCAAAGAGGTGCGTGTACGCCGCGAAGGTGTTGCGGACGAGGAGCCCGTCGCGGCTCTTGAGGTTGTCCGGGCCTTCCGCCGCAAGCCCTTTGGCGCGATGCCCCGGTCCGGACATGCCCACGCCGGGCGAGAGGCGCAGGGTCGGCTCCAGTTCTCCGAGCGCGATGCAGCGGGAATAGTGGAACTCGTGCCCGCGCAGGAGAGCGCCTACCGGGTGGAACGGGTTTTCGGCTTCCACGGTGGCCTCCACATAGCCGAGGCCCTGCGGGCGCGGGCAGAATTCCGCCCGTGCGGGGAAAATCCCGGTCATGGGATACTCTTTCCCGTTGACCTGCAATTCCTGGCACAGGACCATGAATCCCCCGCACTCGGCATAAATGGGCATACCGTGCATGGAGTATTCCCGGATTTCCGCCAGATGGGGGGAATCCGCGAGGCGTTCGGGAACCATTTCGGGGAATCCGCCGCCGAGATAGAGCCCGTCAAGGCGATCGCCGGGCCACGGTTCGGGCGAGAGCAGGCTCAATTCGACGAGTTCGGCTCCGGCCCGGCGCAGGGCTTCGAAATTTTCCTCATAATAGAACCACAGGGCCGCGTCCCGTACGAAGCCGATGGTCACAGGCGTTACGGACGGAAGGCCGGAGTTGATCGACGCTGAGGCGGGCGGTTTCCTTGTGCTGGCTGGTTCCGGCGGGCGAGAGGGCTCCATGCCGGAAGACGCGCTTTCGGCGGATACCCGCTCATTACGGGGCTGCGTAGTATCGCCGGGGGCGATGAACGTTTTTCCGGGATCGGTATCCTCAGCCGTCGCATCGGCACTCTGAGGAATGTTGCCGGAGCCTTCCCGAAGGGGGGGCGTTTCCCGGAAAGCGGCATCCTCTCCACCTTCCCAGAACGGTTCGACGTCCCGCAGCTCCGGAGCGGAGCGGGCGAGGCGCAGGGCCGCGTCAACGTCCATGTGGCGTTCAATAAGCCCGGCAAGGGAGTCGAGGGCGGCGAGCAGGGAGGCCCGGCCCAGAGCGTCCGGAGTTTCGTCGTGCATGGAAACGAGCCCCATGTGCCGCTCGGGAATGGGATTTTCGGAAAGCCGGGGGATTTCCCCGAGGACGGGGATACCGGTGTATGTTTCGATGCTTTGCCGGATGAGGGCGGCGTGCCGCGAGGAAGCCACGCGGTTGAGAACAACGCCCGCGAGATTGACGGGTTCGAAGTGGGCCAGCCCGGCAATGACCGCGGCGGCGGTGCGGGTCATCTTGGTGACCGTGAGGGTGAGCAGGACGGGCGCGCCAAGAGCGCGGGCGAGTGTCGCGGTGGAGCAGCTCCCCTGCACGTCGCGCCCGTCGTACAGGCCCCGGTTGCCTTCAATAATGGCAAGGTCGGCATCGCCGAATGAGGTGCAGAAAAGCGCGCGCAACCGGGCATCCGTCAAAAAAAAGGGATCAAGGTTGGTCGGCGTGCGTCCCGAAGCGAGGCCGAGCCATGCGGCGTCGATGTAGTCTGGGCCTTTTTTGCAGGGTTTGACGCGGAGGCCGCGGAGCGTCAGGGCCCGGGCGAGGCCGAGCGAGAGGAGCGTTTTCCCGCCGCCTCCGGAAAGGCCGGAGACGACAAGGCGGGGCGCGGTGATGGAGGGGAAAGCGGCATCCATGTTTATTCCTGAATGCGCAGGGCGCGCTTGGCTTCCCGGACTTTCTCCGGATCGTCGTCAAAGACGTAGCCGCGTTCAAGCAGCCGTGTCGTGTACACGCGGTTGTAGAGGAACGCCCAGATGATGGCCACGAGCCAGAAGGATGACGCGCTGAGGATCAGGACAATAACCCCGGTGATGAGATCGCCGCGGAATATGGCGGGAAAACCGCTGAAGAACAACGTCGTCCAGCTGAATCCGTAGAATCCGGTTGTGATGACGCCGGACTGCGCGTGCCTGAGTCGAATGTTTTGGGCCATGCCGTCTCCCGGAAAAGAAAAGGGAAGGAATCGCTTCCTTCCCTCAATATTCCCTCCCGTCCCCGACAAAACGGGGACGGGAGGGAAGGCGCGGGGGAAAGCTCCCCCGCAGCCGTTAAGACTAGTTTTCGCCTTCGGAAGAGGCCTGCTTGCCGGCGCCCTTCAGACCGTACATGGTCGTGGAGCCGGAAGACCAGTATTCCAGAGACTCTTCGGAGACGAGCACGGACAGGACGTTCTTGACGTCGCGGGTGCCCTTGGCGGGGAAGAGTTCAAGGAAGTCCTTGAAGTAGTACTTGGTCTTCGCGCCGGGACGGGACATCTTGTCCTTGAGGAAGTTGATGACAATTTCCTTGTCTTCGGCGGTGACTTCAGCGGCGGAAGCAGCTTCGTGGGCTTCGCTACCGTGGGCGGCGAGGGCCAGTTCAGAGAACTTGAACTGGGTGCTCTGGCGCCAGGTGTAGTAAGCCGGATCGCGGAAGTCGTCGATCAGGTGGTGGGTGAACTCAAGGCCGGTCAGTTCGAAGAAGGATTCCCAGCCGATGCGTTCGGCCCAGTCGCCCAGTCGTTCGTATTTGTTGGCGTTTTCGGAGTACACTTCCACGATGTGCTTGATCGTGCTGGTGAGGGTGTTCCAGCGGGGCGGTTCGTTGGGAATGTACGCCACGACCACTTTGGAGAACTTGGGCATGGAGATACGGTTGGAAACCTTGCCGCCGACCATCAGGGCGATGCCGTCGCCTTCGCCGTCGGAGATGGGCAGGGCGGGGCACATGGTGTAGCAGTTACCGCAGTACATGCAGCGGTCCTGCTTGATGGCCACGGAGTTCACCTTCTTGCCGTCGTGTTCGCTCTTGACCGGGCGCACGGCGGCGGTGGGGCAGGCGGCGACAGCCAGAGGGATTTCGCAGAGCTGGTCAACCCACTGGTCGTCGATCATCGGAGGCTTGCGGTGGATACCCACGATACCGATGTCGGAGCAGTGCACGGCGCCGCACATGTTGATGCAGCAAGCCAGCGAAATGCGCACGGGGGCGGGCAGACGCATGTTCTTGAACTCGTCGAACATGGTGTCCATCACAGCCTTAACCGGGCCGGAGGCGTCGGTGGCGGGGGTGTGGCAGTGCACCCAGCCCTGGGTGTGCACGATGTTGGAAACGCCGGCGCCGGTGCCGCCGATGGGGAACTTGTAGGAGCCGGCGGCGAACTTGCGGCCCGCCAGGTCTTCCTTCAGGGCCTTCAGGGTGGCTTCGTCGGTCACCATGAATTCGATGTTGTTACGGGTCGTCCAGCGAACGTGTCCATCGCAGTACTTGTCGGCGATTTCGCAGATTTCGCGGATGTTGGTAACGGACATCGTACGGGTGCCGCCACAGCGCACGGTGTACACCTTATCGCCGGATTCGGCGACGTGCACGAGCACGCCGGGTTCCAGGATTTCGTGGTACAGCCATTTGCCGAAGTTCTTCTTGATGACTTCAGGGAAGAACGAGTCGTATTTGCGGGGGCCAATATCGGAGATACGGCCTTCCATCGGCTTTTCAGGATTGTAGCCGGAAGAAACAAACGCCATGGTAATTCTCCCTTCTCTTTAGCGTTGATGTCTGGAGCGGTAAGCAGCCAGGTCACGGTTCCAGCCGCCGGGCACTTCTTCTTCCTTGAAGAAGATGTACGGGTTGGAACGCGGTTCCTTGACGTGCTGAGCAAGAGCGGGGATTTCGGTGACTTCAAGCAGCTTCTGGAAGGACAGACGCTTCATGGTTTCGCCGAGACGTTCGCGGTTCTTGCCTTCTTCCATCCACCAATCCCAAATCTTTTCAATGATTTCTTTGACTTCGGTGTAAGGAGCTTCAACCGGGACGAAGGGAACGAGCAGGGAGCCCATCTGAGCGCCGTCAACGACCGGGGCCTTGGCGCCGCAGAGGATGGACGCGCCGCGTTCGTCGCCGATGTGCAGGGCGCGGGGCATGGTGTTGATACAGTGCATGCAACGCACGCATTCGGCGTTGTTGATGAAGAGGCGGCTGCCGTCCCATTTCATGCACTTGGAGGGGCACAGGTTGATGACTTCGGCTTCGATGTCGAACTTGCCCCAGTCACGACCGGCGTGAGCACCGGCGTTGGGGGCGAATTCGCCGGCAACGTAGGCTTTCACAGCTTCCTGATCGATCTTGATGTCGTCCTTCCACGTACCCACGACGGCAAAGTCGGAACGGGCCATAGCGGCCACGCAGCCGTTCGGGCAGCCGTCGAACTTGAACTTGAACTTGTAGGGGAAGGCGGGACGGTGCAGTTCGTCCTGATAGTCCATGGTGAGCTGATAGCAAGCGTCCTGCGTGTTGTAGCAGGCGTATTCGCAGCGGCTCTGGCCAAGGCAGGCGGCAGGCGTACGGAGGTTCGAACCGGAACCGCCGAGGTCGACGTCAAGCTTGTGGGTAAGATCGTAGAAGATCTCTTCCAGCTGCGGGGTCTGGGTGCCGATGAGCACGATGTCGCCGGTGGAGCCGTGCATGTTGGTCAGACCGGAGCCACGGAGTTCCCAAATGTCGCACAGGCCGCGCAGGAATTCGGTGGAGTAGTACTTGCCGGAGGGCTGAGCCACGCGGACGGTGTGGAAGTGAGCCACGCCGGGGAACATTTCGGGCTGGTCGCAGTAACGGCCGATAACGCCGCCGCCGTAACCGAACACGCCCACGATGCCGCCGTGCTTCCAGTGCGTTTCCCCTTCTTTATAGGAGAGTTCAAGCACGCCGAGCAGGTCGTCGGGAGCGTCGGCGGGAACCTGAAATTCCACGTTGTCGGGGTTGGCCGCTCTGTATTCAGCTTCCTGCTTGATGTCGGACACGAAGCTGGGCCAGGGGCCAGTTTCGAGTTGATCCAACAAGGGAGTTGGATGTTTGATTGCCATTGCCTTACCTCCACTTGGTTTGGTTGGTAACCGCATTGTGGTGCGGCTGAGAGCCGCGGGATATTCTAAGACGGCCCGGGCGCAAACGCGCGAGCCTGATCTCAGTTATCTTACTTCTTGTTAAAAATACCATGCAGTTCTTGTTTGTGTCAAGGAAGGCTCGAGAAACACAGTGTCATCAAAGGATTTTGTGCACATTTAGCCCTGCGGAGCCGGGAACTCGTGCAAATGGCGCGTGATTAGGGCACGATAGAGGATAGAGTGAATTTCTGCACCAGTCCGGAAAGGGCTTTTGGGGAGTTGAAAACCGTTTCCCTCTTTGTTTTTTTTGTATAAAAAGTATGTTTAAACAGTATAATAGCTGTTAGCGGAAAAAGTTGTGCAAAGAAGAACGAAAAAGATTTAGTGATTTTTTGAACAATATTCTGGGGGTTGAATGTGTTTTCCCTTTAATACTAGCTGATTAAGCTGCTTTTAGGCCAAAGTCCAACAGGACACACGAAAAGACTCCCGTGAAAAACAGGGGAGGTTGTCCCAAAAGGCGCGGTGTGGAGCCCCGAAGAGTGGCGGGTGCCAGGCATACGGAAAGGCGCTTGCGGAGTGCGGCTCAAACCGTCGTTAGCGGGTGTTTTCGGCGACCAGCGTGGGGAGGCAGGCGACGCTTGCTTCAGTGTGCCTGGCTCTGACTTTGCTCAGGGCGTGTTGCGCATCCCGGTAACGGGTGAAGGGGCCCTGGCCGACGAAGTATTGCGTGCGGCCGTTGGGAAGGCGTTCCGAGAGGATTTTGAGTTCGCCGGACCGGTTGCGGGAAGTCTGCTTGGTGAGCTTGGAGGAGCTGGCGGACGAAAGCGTTTTGAGCTTGTTTTGGGCGTCCCTGAGCGTGCGTGCGCTGGCCAGCCGCAGGTAAAAGGCGTTGTTCCGGAGGACCGGGATGCCCCGCTTGTCGGCGACGACCTCGACTTGAACGGAAATCACGCCGCGCCGGATCATGTTCAGCTTGCTGGCGGCGGCCCTGGAAACGTCGAGGATGAGTTTTTTCTTGCCCGGCCCGCGGTCGTTGATGCGGACGAGCAGGTTGTTCCCATTGGAAAGGTTTGTCACGCGGACGATGGTCCCCAAAGGGAGGGAGCGGTGCGCCGCCGTGAATTCGTTCTTGTTGTAGCGTTCCCCATTGGCTGTTTTCTTGCCGTGGAACGAGTCGCTGTAGAAGGTGGCTCCCCCGGTAAAGACCTCAAGCATGGGGCCCGGAGATCGGCCTTCCGCCTGCTGGACGGCGGCCAAATAAAAGGGAAGAGCCAAGAGCAGCAGGGTGATGGCTCGTTTTATCATGCGTATCCTTAGCGCTGCGGCCCCGTACGGCAGGCCTCCCGCGCCTGGCGGGAGAGAAAGGGCCTTGGTTTACCTCGTGATGGAGTGTGGAATTGTCATATATTTCACCCAGAGTACGGATTCTGTCAACCCCGGTCTTCCATGCGCCCTCAACAAGCCTCTTAAGGCAAGGAACATGGGGGGGCCGGGCGTACCGTCACTTGGGTCGGCGCTCCGTGGGCCTTGACCTGGCACTGAACCGGATAGTATCGTGTTTTCGGCCCTTTCGATGGGCTTTCACCCGCTCCCGCCCGCCGGACGTTTTTCCGCGCGGAGGCGGCGGACAACGGCTTACCGGGAAGAACTATGCTTGCCATCCTTGACTACAAGGCGGGGAACCAGACCAGCGTGCGCCGCGCGCTCGATCATCTGGGCATTCCCTGCGTCATCACTGCCGATCCCGCCGTCGTGGACAGCGCGGCCGGCGTGATTTTCCCCGGCGTGGGCGCGGCCGGACAGGCCATGCGCCACCTTCAGGATTCCGGCCTCGACGCTGTGCTGCGCAATGTCGTCTCGTCGGGCAGGCCCCTGCTCGGGATCTGCCTCGGCTGCCAGATCATGGTGGCCCACAGCGACGAGAACGATACGCCGACCCTCGGCCTTGTGGAAGGCCGCTGCGTGCGTTTCGACGAGCATCTGGAGGAAGGCGGGGCGCCTATCCGCATCCCGCACATGGGCTGGAATACGATTTCCCGCAAGCAGGAGAGCCCCATCCTGAAGGATGTCCCGGCTGACGCGGCCTTCTATTTCGTGCATGGCTATTATGTGGAGACGGCCCCGGAAAAGGTCATCGCCACAAGCCGTTACGGTACGGAGTTCTGCGCGGTGTACGGGCAGGACGGCCTGTGGGCCATCCAGTTCCACCCGGAAAAGAGCGGGCGGCCGGGATTGAAGATCCTTTCCAACTTCTATGAATGGTGCATGGCGCGCAGCGCGGGAGGCCGGGTATGCTGACGAAACGGGTTATCCCCTGCCTCGACGTGCGCAACGGACGCCTGACCAAGGGCGTCAAGTTCGTGGGCAACGAAGACATCGGCGATCCGGTGGAAACCGCCCGGCAGTATTATGAGGCCGGGGCCGACGAAATCGTCTTTTACGACATCACGGCTTCCGCCGAGGCGCGCGGGATCTTCCTCGACGTGGTGGAAAAGGTCGCCTCGGAGATTTTCATCCCCTTCTCCGTGGGGGGCGGCATTTCCACGGTACAAGACATGCGGGCCGTGCTGCTCGCGGGCGCGGAAAAGATTTCCGTGAACTCCGCCGCCGTGAAGAACCCGGAAATCATTTCGCAGGGCGCGGACGCGTTCGGTTCGCAGGCCATCGTGGTCGGCATGGACGTGAAGCGGGTTCCCGTCACCCCGGAAATCCCGTCCGGGTATGAGATCGTGATTCATGGCGGGCGCAAGGCCATGGGAATCGACGCCGTCGAGTGGGCGAAGCGCTGTGAGGCGCTCGGCGCGGGCGAGCTGTGCATCAACTCCATCGACGCCGACGGGACCAAGGACGGCTATGAGCTGACGCTCACCCGCCAGATCTGCGACGCCGTGCGCATTCCCGTCATCGCTTCCGGCGGCGCGGGAAGCCCGCAGCACATGGTGGACGCCGTGACGGAAGGCCGCGCTTCGGCGGCGCTCATCGCCTCCATCGTGCACTACGGCGAATACACGATTGGACAGCTCAAGCAATACATGGCGGATCGCGGCGTGCCCGTCCGCCTGACGTGGTAGGCATGTCGGGCCTGACGACCGGCCTTGTCCGGCGCGATCTGCTGGATCTGGAGCAGCGGCTGCGGGACAGCCTGCACCGCGTGCTCCCGTTCGAGGCGCATGCCGTCTATTTTCCCCGCCAGACCCGTTCGCAGGAACCGGAATGGCTGCCGGACGAGGGAAAGCTTTTGCTGCCGCTCGTCCGGCACGGGGAACTCCTCGGCGTGTTCATGGCCCGTGTGCCCGACGCCGAGCGCGTGGCGGCGCTGCTGCCGTCCCTGCCCGGCATCGTCGATCTGTGCCTTGAGAATCTGGAGCTGTACAAGGCCGGGCGGCTTGATCCCCGCTCCGGGCTTGCAACCTATGAGGTGCTGCTGGAGCGGCTCACGCAGGAAACCGGGGCCATACAGTCGGCGTTCGCGCGGGAGTTCGGGCTGGAAAGCGGCGAAGGCAGCAGCCGGGGCGGTACGCTCGGCCTCATTGTCGTCCGGTTCGACGGCGTGCGCGAAGTGGCCCGGAGTATCAGCTACGGTTTTGCGGATCGGCTCGTGGGCAAGCTGGTGGAGGCGTTTTCCGGCCAGCTTCCCGATCAGGCGTTCGGCGCGCGCATCGGCGACAGCGCGGTTGCTGTGTTCCTTCCCGAAGCCACGCGCCCCGAGTGCGAGAACCTTTCCGCCGCCATCCTGCGGGCGATGGAGCAGGTACGCCTGCCCGATCCGCTGATCGGCAGGCCGTTCGGCGTGCAGCCCCATGCGGGCTATGCGCTCTATCCGCAGGATATGGACGGGACCCGCCAGCGCAGTTCGGAAGAGCACGGGCGTATCCTGCTGCACAAGGCCCAGCTCGCGGCGGAAGTGGCCCGCACGCGCGGCCCCGGCGGTTTTCAGGCGGGACGGGTCATGGGGTACGGCAGGCTGCTTCTCGAAGGCGGGCACATCCGGCAGGTGATGCCCCTTTCGCGGGTCCTGACTTCGCTCGGCCGGAGCGTGGGCGCGCGGGAAGGCCAGCATTTCTCGGTCTGGTCGGTGAACTACGCGGTCAAGGGCGGTTCCGGGGACGAGTCCCTCCAGCCGCTCTACAAGGGCGAGATCGTCCTGCTGGAAGTCCGTGAATCGGAATCCGTGGCGGAGATCCTGCACCTTGGCGATCCCGCGTGGCCGCTTGAGCCCGACGACGCCCTGACGCTGCTTCAGGAGGAGCAAAGGCTGAGCGTGCAGAACGCGGCCCCCGAAGGGCAGGACGACGGGGTGTTCCATCGTCCCGATCCTCTGACCGGGCTCCTGCGGCATGGCGATTTCCTTGCCCATCTGGCGCGGGCGTGCAGCGAGTGCGAACGGTTTTCGCTGGCTCTGCTGCATGTGGACATGGCGCGCCGCGACGGTGAGTCTTCCGGCGCGATCCAGCCCATGACGCAGCCCGAGCACATTATGGCGCAGGTGGCCGATCTTGCCCGTTCCGTATGCGGCAGGAAGGTGCTCGGCGGACGCTTCGGGCTGAACAGCCTCATCTTTTTCCATCCCGATCTGGAGGCGGAACCGCTCCGCGAGCTGTACGAAAAGCTGTGCGCCGACATCGCCTCGCGCCTCGGCGTGCGTGCCGGCGTGGGGCTGGCCTGCTGGCCGTTCCTTGATCTCCGGCCTTCGGACATGATCGAAGGCGCCCGCAAGGCGCTCGAATACGCGCTCTTGCTCCCCGCGCCGCACATCGGGCAGTTCGGTTCCCTCGCCCTGAACATCAGCGCGGACAAGCGGCACTGCCGGGGCGACGTGTTCGGGGCCATCGAAGAGTATAAGCTTGCCCTGCTGGCCGACGAGGATAATGTACTGGCGTGGAACTCCCTCGGCGTATGCCTTGCCTCGCTTGGGCGCCATGCCGAAGCCCGGCGCTTTTTCGAGGAGGCGATCCAGCGTACCCCGGACGATCCCGCGCTGGCCTACAACCTCGGCGCGGTCTGCCAGAGCCTGCACGACAACGAGGCGGCTGCGGAGCATTTCCGCACCTGCATCCGGCTGTCGCCCTCGCATCTGTATGCGCTGATCCGGCTCGGGCAGCTCGACGAGGCGGAGGAACGGCTTGAAGAGGCCCGTGCCCGGTTCGAGTCGGCGGCGGCCCTCGACACCGGGAGCCCGCTCCCGTACCGGCACCTTGCCCGTCTCGCCCTGCGGCTCGGCAAAGCGGATCAGGCCCGCGAGCATCTGCATCAGGCGTTGCTCCGCAATCCCCGCGATGTGGCCGCCCTCAGCATCATGGCCGACCTCTACCTTGACGGCGGGGAAGATCCGGAGCTTGCGGAATCGCTGGCCCGCCAGAGCGTGGCTCTGCGTCCCGAATATCGGAATGGCTGGCTTGTGCTTTCCCGCGCCCTCGAAGTGCAGGGCCGTCTGGCGGACGCCCGCGAAGCCTTGCTGAAGGCCGGGGAGCTGTAGACGGGCTGAATATTGGGGAGGGGGCCCTTTTCTTGAGAACGTTCCCCCTCCCCAGTTTGCTGTCGTGGCTCGCGTCCACCTCATCCCCACCAAAGGCGGCCGTAATAGTCTCTGGAGAGCGCTGTGTGGCGCAGGCGTTCCGGCTCTGACGTCCGTCTCCCGGTGCTGCGCGGAAAAGAGGCTTGGTGTGCGGCGGCGTGCATCCCCCGTCATTCGGTGTGGTATGGGGATTGCCGGAAGGATAGCCTGCAAAGAAGGGGAAACGCACTGCGTCCGTTGAGTGCAGGGCCGTGCGGCCAGAGACGGCTACTTCTTTGGGGCACTCATTTCGTCGGAAACGGGGCGTTGGCTGTCTTTGCCGGAGTCTTTTTCCGCCCTGTCTTTCAGTGTGTTGAAGAACGTGAACAGGGGGTAGGAGATGCTTGCTCCCAGCAGTGCACCCCATACGGCTGCGGGGAATATGTCTATATTCATTCCCCTGAAATAACAAAATATCGGTGCAATAACGGCGCACAAGAGCGTGTGGAACAGCCAAGAAGGCCAGCCCCCGCAAGGCAGGAGCAGGAGGAGTGCGCACAGGATCGCGCCCGGAAGCATCCCCAGCGCTGCGAACAGGTTCCGATCAAAGGGAATGCCGGGCGTAAAGTGATAGTACACGCTCACGCACACCCCGAGCACCGAAACGAGGAACACAAGGAAACACCTGCCTGCCGAGGGCGTGCATTTGCCGGAAAAGGCGGGAAAGCTGGAGAGAGCCATAAACGTCCTCCCATGATGCGGAAGCGCTTTTTCTGTGAAGCATGGGGGCAGGCCCGGATTCCGGCAGTGAAGTCCTGCTGTCCGCGTTCCTGCCGGACGGCGCGGAACGTTGGGCGAACACCAAGAAGGACGAAACGGAACGGTTCCGTCCGAGGGAAGAAAAAGGAGGCAGCCCGGTTTCGCCGGACTGCCTCCCGTGTCAATCAATCTTCGTCGGTGGGGCGGATGGTCAGCACAGGGCAAGTCGCGTTCTTCACGACCTTTTCAGCCACGGAGCCGAACAGGATCAGGTCGATGCCCTTGCGTCCGCGGGTACCCATAACGATGATGTCGGCCTGTTCGCTTTCGGCGAGGGCGAGGATCTCTTCAGCCGCGTAGCCGACGACGACAACACCGCGGGCATCCACGCCGGTGAAGTGTTCGGATACGAAGTCGGTCATCGAGCGTTCGGCGCCGGAAACGATTTCACCGACAAAGTTGTCGATGGTATTCGGCGGCACATGGAAACCCGTGTACTGGGTCAGCGTGGGGGCGGCGTATACTGCCACAATGCTGGCTCCGGACATCTTGGCGAGCATAACGGCGTATTCGGCTACGGATTCGCTCTGATCCGACAGGTCCAGGGCGCACAGGATCTTCTTCAAGGCAGGCATGACTCTTCTCCCTGTAAAAGATTGCACAGTGGAGAGCTTTACTGCGGAACGGCGCAGGAGCGCTCTTTGAGATTAATCAGACTGTAATCGTTTTTTCGTTAACAAACAAGAGGCCGCCTTTTATTCGTTTCCCTCTTGTGCATTGCCGGAAGCCGAGGATCGTGGGAAAAAGCGGACAGTGACGGAACTGTGGCGAAAAGCAAACGTTTTCGCGCTGATGAAAAAAGGTACATTTTTTTCTTGACAGGAAACCGGATTGAGGACTAGTTTTCACGAAACACATTTGAGGACAACATGACCAACTACACCGCCACCGCATTTACCGCTTCCAACGAAAGCAGCCGCTTTTGGGGCTTCTTTTTTTATTTTGGTCGCGCCTGCGGTACGAGGGTGTGTGGGGTGTTGTTGTAAAGCAAAACCAGACATTCAGGGCCGCGGGTGCAAATCCGCGGCCTTTCTTTTTGCCGCGGATCCATGCAGCAGCTTCCCTGTGCAAACACACAAAGGATGGAATACCATGAATCTCGGCAAGCAAGTTCGTCTCCAGCGCATTTTCAATCGTGAAACCGGCCGCGCCATCATTGTTCCTATGGATCACGGCGTCTCTGTCGGTCCTATCGAAGGCATCGAGAATATCCACAAGACGGTTTCAGACATGGCCGACGGCGGCGCTGATGCTGTTCTGATGCACAAAGGGCTGTGCCGCTGCTGTTTCCGCGCTTCCGGCGAAGGCAAAGACGTCGGCCTGATCATCCATCTTTCCGCTTCAACGTCCCTGTCCAGCTACTCCAACAAGAAACGCCTCGTATGCACCGTTGAGGAAGCCATCCGCCGTGGTGCCGACGGCGTTTCCGTGCATGTGAACCTCGGCGACGACAACGAGAGCGATATGCTCGCCGACCTCGGTGAAGTCGCCCGTGTGGCCGAAGAATGGAGTATGCCTCTCCTCGCCATGCTGTACGCCCGCGGCCCCCGCATCACCAATGAATTCGATCCCGCCGTCGTTGCCCACTGCGCCCGCGTGGGTGTGGAGCTCGGCGCCGACATCGTGAAAGTCCCTTACACCGGAGACATCGATTCCTTCGCCGAGGTCATCGCCGGCTGCTGCGTGCCTGTGGTCATCGCCGGCGGCCCCCGCACCGAGACCACCCGCGAATTCCTCGAAATGGTGGACAACTCCCTCAAGGCGGGCGGTTCCGGCCTTTCCGTGGGCCGCAACGTGTTCCAGCATCCCAAGCGCGTGCAGCTCGTCCGTGCCCTGCGCGGCCTGGTCCATCAGGGCCTGTCCCTGGACGAAGCGCTGGCCGTTGTGGAAGGCTAGCGGGATCGGGGAGGGTGTTTTTTGAAGGGCGCTCCCCCCGGCCTCAATCCGGGAAACGCCGGTTTGGTAGAGGCGTCTGCGCGGCGGAAGCTGCGCTGGGAAAAGGGAAGGGGAAAGGTTCCGGGGAGTTCCGGGGCCGTCATTTTCCGGTCAGGACATGAAGCCTGATGCGGTTGAAACAACAGGAACGGGACCATGCCTGACATTTATTTCAAGAGCGTGCCTTTCAGCAAGGAAGACGTGACGTTGGCCCTCGAATCCGGCGTCGACGGGATCATCACCGAAGCCGAACATGTGGAGGGCGTCCGCTCCCTGGCCTTGTGCGACGTGCGGGCCGAGGCGGACATGCCGTCCGTGGGGCTCGGCTCCAAGGCCGAGGAAGAATCCATCGCCTCCCGCATCGCCGGGGGAGAGCGGCTCGTACTGGCTCAGGGGTGGGAGATCATCCCGGTGGAAAATCTGCTCGCGCAGCCCGCCGTGGCCGGAAAGCTCGCGGTCGAAGCCGCTTCGCTGGCCGAGGCCCGTCTTGCGGCGGGGGTTCTCGAATGCGGCGTGCCCGTCGTGGTGGTGCTTCCCGAAGCGCTGGCAAGCCTCAAGAACATCGTATCGGAGCTGAAATTGTCGCAAGGCACGCTGACGCTGGACAAGGCGACCATTACCGAAGTGAAGACCGTGGGCCTCGGGCACCGCGTCTGCGTCGATACGCTGACCCTCATGGAGCGGGGGCAGGGGATGCTGGTGGGCAACTCCAGCGCCTTCACCTTCCTTACGCACGCCGAAACGGAGCACAACGAATATGTGGCGGCGCGGCCTTTCCGCATCAACGCGGGCGGCGTGCACGCCTATGCGATGATGCCCGGCGACAGGACCTGCTACGTGGGCGAATTGCGCTCCGGGGACGAAGTCCTCATCGTGGATAAGGACGGGCGCACGTCGCTCGCCACCATAGGGCGCATCAAGACCGAGGTGCGGCCCATGCTGATGATCACGGCCCAGATGGAAACGTCGGAAGGTACGCGCACCGGCTCCGTCTTTTTGCAGAACGCCGAAACCATCCGCCTTGTGCGGCCTGACGGGACGCCCGTCAGCGTGGTCGCGCTCCGGCCCGGCGACGAAGTCATCTGCCGAGCCGATGTGGCCGGGCGTCATTTCGGTATGCGCATTCAGGAAAACATCCGCGAGATATAGTCATGCCCGAATCCAACGATACCCCGGACGGCTGGTCCGAAGCCGCAGCCGCGAAACAGTCCGAAGCGCTTCAGGGGCTGCGCCTCCAGATCGACGCCGTGGACCGCGAACTGCTGGCCCTGCTCAACCGCCGCGCCTCCCTGAGCCTCGAAGTGGGGCGGGTGAAGGCGAATACGTCCGGCCCTGTCTTCCGCCCGCAGCGTGAACGGCAGATTCTGGACAACCTCGCCAGCGAGAACTCAGGCCCCCTGCCCGAGGAGCATCTGCGTTCCATCTGGCATGAAATTTTCGCTTCGTCCCGTACCCTTCAGCGTCCCGTATCCGTGGCCTATCTCGGCCCCGAGGGTACGAACTCGTATTTCGCGGCTGTGGATCTGCTCGGGAATCTTATGGATTACCGGCCTTGCAAGAACTTCCGGGAGGCCTTCGCCGCCGTGCACGGCGGCGAGTGCGCGCTCGGCGTGATCCCGCTTGAGAACGTCCTGCAGGGCTCCGTGGGGCAGTGCTTCGATCTCTTCATGGAATACGATGTGTACATCCAGACCGAGTCGGTCGCCCGCATCCAGCACACGCTGCTGTCCGTGGAATCGTCTCCGGAAGCGATCACAGTGGTGTACTCCCACCCGCAGGCGCTTGCCCAGTGCCAGCGCTGGCTGCGTCAGCACCTGCCCGAAGCCTCTCTTATGGCCTGCGATTCCACCGCCGCCGCCGCGCGGCGGGCGGTTTCCGAGCCGGGGAGCGCCGCCATCGGGCACAAGAGCCTGTCCACAATGCTCGGTTTGCCTATCCTTGCCTATAATCTTGAGGATGAGCCGACGAATCAGACGCGTTTTGTGGTCATCGGCCCCAAGCCCACGGACACTTCCGCAGCCAACAAGACTTCGGTACTGTTCACGCTGCCCGACAAGCCCGGCTCTCTGGCGGGTATTTTGGATCTGTTGTTCAAGGCGGGGGTGAATCTCCGCAAGCTGGAGTCGCGCCCCCTGCGCTCTCAGAGCTGGAAGTACGCGTTTTTCGCCGATCTCGAGACGAACCTGCTCAAGCCCGAGCTCTCCGGCGTCCTCGCCGAACTCCGCAACACCTGCCACTCGTTCAGGTTGTTGGGTTGCTACACGGCAGGGGAGTAGTGCGAGAAGGAAAATGAAGATTGGGGAAGGGAGGGAAAACTTTTCTGGAGAAAAGCTTTTC
>OGZT01000681.1_pt1 | contig 26257 bp, 18 predicted proteins | sample 1576891 | NCBI WGS metagenome assembly OGZT01 (sample SAMEA3541521, study PRJEB24748) | human gut metagenome | biome: human gut; feature: human-associated habitat; material: faeces | place: China | collected 2012 | reverse complement strand
AGGCGTACTGCAATACATATATGTTTTTAAGGTTATTTTTAAATATATAAAAAATATGAATTTTAGAATTTTCATTTTTAAAATTACATGATCTCAAAAATTTTAAGACTTAGAGAGTTAATTTTTTAATATCCAATAATTGCAATTCACCTCTTACCCTTGTTGAAATTTTTCACTGTACCTATAGTTTCAACTTCCTAAAAATTTTATCTCTCTAAATTAAATATTTCATATTTTCTCAAGTTATCTCTTATCTAATTTTTTGACATTTTTTAAAGTCTCTTATCTCTATCTTTAATACACTTATTCTATTCACACTTTATTTTTTTTACTTTCTTCAACAATAAAAAAAGTTTTAGAACTTCCAACTTAGAAAATCCTAAAACTTAATTTACTTTTTATTTTATTCTACTTACTTATTTTCCAGAAGAAAATCACTTTTCCCACCAGTCTTGCTTATGAGTTTAATTTCTCCTATAATCATATGCTTGTCTATAGCCTTGCACATATCATATATAGTAAGAGCTGCTATACTTACAGCTGTAAGAGCTTCCATTTCAACTCCTGTTTTCCCAGTAGTCTTTACAGATGCCTCTATCCAGATTCTGTCATCTGCCACCTCAAAATTTATATCTGCCCCTGTCAAAAGTATATTATGGCACATAGGTATCAAATCCCATGTTTTTTTAGCTCCGCATATACCTCCTACCTGTGCTACAGAAAGGACATCTCCCTTTTTTATTCTTCCTTCAGTTACAGCCTTGATTGTATCTGCTCCCATCTGAATATATCCTCTGGCTACAGCTTTTCTTTTTGTTTCATCTTTCTCACTGACATCAACCATTCTGGCTCTTCCATTTTCATTAAAATGTGTAAAATTCATTTTCATACCTCTTATTTTCCAAATGTACAGTTAGGATAATGGCATACTTCGCAGCTCTGACAAAGTCCTCCATTTCCATACATCATAATATCTCTAGTTGTAAGCTTTTCTTCACTTAATACCCTAGGAAGAACTAAATCAAATATAGTTCTCTTAGCAAACATTACACATCCAGGAAGTCCCATCACTGGTACATCTCCAAGATATGACAGCAGGAACATAGAACCTGGCAGAACAGGTGAACCATAACTTACCAGCTCCCCTCCCAGCTCTATTATTGCAGATGGCGTCACATCATCAGGATCCACAGACATTCCTCCTGTAAATATAAGCATTTCTGCTCCCATATCTAAAAGTTCCTGAGCCTTTCTCTTTATCATATCCTTACTATCCTGTGACAGTAATTGAGCTATTACCTCACAGTCAAACTCTTTAAGTTTATCAGTAACTATCTTTCCAAATTTATCTTCTATTCTTCCAAAGAAAACTTCATTTCCAGTAGTTACCATTCCCACCTTATATTTTCTATAACTATTTACATTTAATATGGGAGTCTGAATGATGCTCTCAGCTTTTTCCATTTTTTCTTTATCAATTACTAAAGGAATGACCCTTGCTCCTGCTACTAAGTCTCCTTTTTTTACAGGAATATTATCTGGAAGAGTAGCAAAAGATATCTCTCCAAGCATATTCAGCTCCAGAAGTTTTTCTGTATCTACTTTCAATACACCATCTTCTTGTGCATAAAAATTTATTTTTCCCTCTTTTATCTCATCAGCCAGTCTGATATTTTTACCTTTTCCAAGCTTTCCAAGTACAAGGGCAGCATCATTTTCATGTATCCCCTTATCTCCAAGTTCAAAGACATATATATGATCTTTCCCAAGCCTCAATAGCTTTTCTACATCTTCCTCTTTTATTATATGCCCTTTTTTAAAAGCTCTTCCTTTTACTTCTCCAGGGATTATCTCTGTAATATCATGCTGTAATACATGCCCTACTGCATTTACAGTTTCTATCTTTTTCATTATTTCTCTGCTCCTTTAAAAAAATAGTTATAAAGACACATTATACAAAAACTTATTACAAGTACTATTACCAATAGTACATTGGCTGTTCTGTTATCTCCACGTTCTACTGCTGAATATATGGCAATAGACATAGTCTGTGTCTTACCAGGGATATTTCCTGCTAGCATAAGAGTAGCTCCAAACTCCCCTAATGCTCTTCCAAAAGACAGCACTATCCCTGCAAGTATATTTCTTCTTATCAATGGAAGGATTACCAGACGAAGTATCTGAAAATCAGAAGCTCCCATTTCTTTCCCAGCCTCTCTATAGGTATAGTCCAATGAAGAGAACCCAGCTTTTATACAATTATACATAAGGGGCAGTGACACTACAAATGCAGTGATTATCCCTGCCCACCATGAAAAAATTACCTGAATATTGAAAAACTCATACAGATATGAGCCTATTATCCCTCTTTTTCCTAAAAATATAATAAGGATATATCCCAAAACTGTAGGAGATATGAAAAGAGAAAGATTTATAAGCATTTCAACTATGCTCCTAAGCTTTTTGCTTCTATTTTCCATGCCCCACACTAAAAGCACTGCTGCTATCAATGTCAGTGCAGTAGATATAGAAGCTATTTTTAAAGTAAGGAACACAGCATTTATATCAAGTTTACTGTTCATTTATAACTTTAAACCCAAATTTTTCAAAAATATCAATTGAATCTTTATTAGTAAGGAATTTATAGAAATCTTTTACTTCATCTCTCTCTTTATCTTTTAATATACCACAGCTGTATATGATAGGTGTATGAAGTGTATTTGGTACTTCATAAACTATCTCAGCATTTTTCATAACTCTGCTGTCTGTCTTGTAAATCATAGCATAATCAACTTCGTATAGATCTACATACTGCATAGCACTTCTTACATCTTTAGAAAGTACAAAATTTTCCTGCATTCTATCCCACAACCCTGCATTTTCAAGTACCTGTTTTGCATATCTTCCTGCTGGAACTATATCAGGATCTCCTATTGCTACTTTATGATCAAGCATTTCAGACAGATCATCTATTTTCTTTCTTCCTGCTACTACCATAGTATTTTCAAGTATATCTTTAGAGAATTTTTCTGATACCAGATTTTGCTTTTTCAAATCCTCCAAATCTTTTTTAGATGCAAAAAATACAAAATCTACAGGAGCTCCTCCTTCAATTTGTTTTTTAAGAGCACCTGAAGCACCAAAGTTTATATTTACTGTTATGTTCTTATTTTCTTTCTGATAATTTTCAGCTATTTGAGATAATACTTCATTTAAACTTGCTGCTGCACTTATAGTTATCTCTTTTTTCTCTGTCTTTCCACATGCTGCCAATAAAAAAATTGAAACTACTGCTACCATTGTTGTAAAAATCTTTTTCATCTAATCACCTCATTATTTTATCTTAGAACATTCTATCAGATTTAACATTTTATATCAAGAGTTCTAATTCTTATTTTCCAATTTCAAGAATTTTTCAAATAGTTTTTCATTCTTTTCCTAAGAAATATATGATATAATAAAAAAAATTGTTATGGAGGCATAAATATATGTTTAGAACTGCTATTGTGTGTATGAGTGATAAAGGTGCCAGAGGAGAAAGGGAAGATCTTTCTACTAAAGTAATAGAAAAAATTGTTACTGAAAAGGGTTATAAAATAGTAAAAAAAATACTTATTCCAGATGAATATGAGCTTATTAAAGAAACATTGAAAAATATATGTGATAATAATGAAGCTGATTTGATACTCACTACTGGAGGAACAGGATTTGCTAAAAGAGATGTAACTCCTGAAGCAACATTGGAAATAGTGGACAAGATAGTTCCCGGTATCCCAGAAGCTATAAGGGCTTATTCTATGAGTATAACAAAAAGAGCTATGCTTTCCAGAGCAGCAGCAGGTATAAGAAAATCTACCCTTATTATAAATATGCCTGGAAGTCCAAAAGCTGTTGATGAATCACTGTCTTTTATTATAGATTCTCTCTCTCATGGCTTGGAAATTTTAGTGGGAAGTGCCTCTGACTGTGCAAGATAGTTATATTTAGAATATAAAAATGGGTGCTCTGAGATACAGCAATAGTACTGTTGTACTCTCCATGAGACACCCATTTATTTAATTGGGAGAAGTTGATTAAAACTTTTAAGTAAATTTTAGAAATTTAGAAATCAGAAAGATTTATGTGTCTTTTCTAATAAAAAATTTCAAGAGTTATATTTCTATTTATAAATTATCTAAATTATCTTTCTTCGCTTCTTTCTCTTGCATAGCTATGTGCATATTCATATTTATCTTCTGTTTGTTGATTTTTTTCATCATTTAAGATTCCTATTTTCTCTGTTTTTTCCTGTGCACTTACTTCAATTTTATCCATTTCTAAAGGTTTTCCATCGCCTTGTTCTGCATATATAACTCCATTTGATAAAGCCATTACCATTAATGTTGATAAAATTATTGTTGTTTTTTTCATTTTATTGCCTCCTGTTATCAGTTATTGTTAGTATTATATAAGTTGTTCCTTTATATATTTAATTATAAACCTTTAAGTTGGTTTAAGGTCAAGCTTTTTTAAAAATTTTTTTATTAAATAATATAGTAAATTTTATCTAAATTTGTTATTATTAAATATAAATATAATAATTTTTTAATTATTAATTTTATATTAATTTTGTACTTAAATTTATTTAAGGAGGAAATATGCAGAAATATTTTTTAGTTGGAGAAATTTCTAAAATTCTTAAAATTCCACGCTCTACACTAAGGTATTATGACAGAGAAGGTATCATTTCTCCTAAATTCAGAAAAGAGAATAATTACAGATGCTATTCCAGAGCCCAGATAATAACAATAAAAAAAATCAACACAATGAGAAAATTAGGGCTTACTCTTGAAGAAATCAAAATCTTTTTCAGTGAAAAAACAGATGACAGGAGCAAAGAAATTGAAAAGGATAAAGAACTTATAGCAAATGTTTTAGAAAGAATAAACGATGATATAGAAAAACTGAAAATGGTAAAAAAGGATCTGGAGGAACACCTCAAAAGAATGGAAATAACTTCAAAAATGCCTATTGGAATTCCTTTTATAGAAGAAATTAAAAATGTAAGTGGAATAAAAATATATGAAAAAGAAAATCGTAAAACTATGGCTTTTCCTAATCAGAAAACATTAGATCTGTTTGATAAATACTATGGACAAATTTTATTTTATATAACTAAAAAGAAATTGCAGGAAATTGCTGATGTGAATATTCTAGGTTCAGGGTATATTGTTATTAAAGGTGATAAAAAAGTTGAAGAGTTAATTTTAACCAAAGGAAAGTATGCCTCTATAATATTGAAAGGAAATCATTTTGAAAATAAAGTTTCCACTAAAATGTTAATAGAATGGATAGAAAAAAATAATTTCAAACGGGTAAATGATGAAGTTAATATTATAATTGAACCAGGAAATTTAAGCATAAAAAAAAGAGCAGATCTGCTCTATAAGGTAAGCATATTGATTAATGAATAATTACAGTGAACCGTTCACCACTTAAAATTACTTTATAATTTTTGAAGTGAGAGACTTCTTGCTTATCATATTAAAACACCACTAAGAAATAATTATCAAACTTTTCATAATATCAAATTTTAGTTAATTTTATTAAATAATATTTTTCCAGTAATTAAGCAGTTAGAATATCTAGCTGCTTTAATTACTTAGATATAACAGTGAAGTTGTTGTGATTCATTATGTTTTCTAATTTTAAAAATTTTAAATTAGAAAGATTTATATGTCTTCTCTATCAAAAAAATTCTAAAATTATATCTTCACTTGTATTTCATCCTTATTTAAACAATCTTCATTTATTTTATAGTTTATTATAATATTAATTAAAAACTGCCAGCATTGGATTAGCATATAAAAGAAGAAGAGCAATTACCAGAGCAAATATTCCTGTTGATTCGGCAACTGCCTGCCCTAATATCATTGTAGTTATAATACTTCCTTTTTGCTCAGGAATTTTTACAACTGATTCTACTGCTTTACCTGCTGTATATCCCTCTCCTATTCCTGCTCCTATTCCTCCTATCATAGCACATCCTGCACCAATAGCTGAAGCTCCCATTACTATTGCTTTTAGTGTAGTTACATTCAGACTCAACAAAAAATGCATAAATTTACCTGTACTAGCTATATCCATTTCATCCTCCTTAGTTAATTAGTGATAATTAAATAATAGGTAGAAGTCAATGAATCTTCGTTGTAAGTATTCCTTTCCTTTCTTATCTCACAATTTTTATGAAATATCCAAAAGAGTCAATCTGTAAAAGTTTGGAGGAATCCTTGGCCTTATCTATATTTTTTTTAATATTATATTTTTATTACAACTATCTTAAAAATATATTTTTCTCTATTTAAATTATACTCTTCAAAATTGAAAAATCAATGCTTTTTTTCTTCTTATATTTTTTTATGTCTTTAAAGATATGAATAAAGATATTTTATAATTTCAAATTTTTTTCCCCCTATCCATTTTTTAAATAAAAACAATATAATTTTAGAACCTTAAAAATCAGAAAAATTTCTTATTAATTTTCTTCATAAAATTATAGGAGAATAGATAAAATATTACAGCAATTTTCAATATTACTTTTGGGTATTATAAGAGTTTAAACTAGTTGATTAATTAATAAAAGCTGGCTAAAAAATATAGGGTAGATTTTAAAATCCCTATACTTTTCAGTCAGCTTTCTATTTTCATTTTTCTATTTAGATATAAGTCCTTTAACACCACCTGATATTAAAAGCGTCACATCTTTTAATACTTTCGGCATTGAGAATACCCCTGAATAAGCTATATATCTTGGTTCCCATTCAGGATAAAATTTATTTTTAAAGAGTTTAAGTCCTTGAAAATTATAGAAACTCTCTCCATTTTTGAATACAAAAAGCCCTATTTTATTCCAGACAGGAGCTATCTCCCTATTTTCCATACCAGAAAGAGGAGCCATTCCAAGACTGAATCTCTCATATCCCTCATCTTTTGCCCAGAGTATTATATAAATGAAAAGATACTCCATAGTTCCACTGATACACGATTTCAAATATCTCATAAGATCAACAGCTGCTTCTTTTTTAGAATCAGTAACCATTATATTTGCAAAGGCTATTATTTCATCATCTTTTTTCAGTACAGCTATTGGGAAGTTATTCAGATATTCTTCATCAAAATATCCCAGAGAAAAACCTTTCTCTTTGGCTTTTTTACTTTCCAGCCATTCATCAGATATCTCCTTCAATCTTTTCATATATTTTATACCTTCACCCTTTGGAATAACTTCAAAGGTCATATTTTCTTTATTGAGCTTATTGTATGTGTACCTTATATTCTTTCTTTGAGGTATATTCAATGTAAATTCTTTAAGATCAATTACTCCCTCTTCTCCTATTTTTAAAAAGTTCAGCCCAACATCAAGATAGTAATCAAGATAATCCTTAGACACTTCATAAAATACAGGCTGCTTGCTATTTTTTCTGCATAACTCATAAAATTTCCAGATAGAATCTCCAGCTTTTTCAGGTTTTCCAACTGGATCTCCCATAGCTATATAGCTTTTACCACTTTTGCCATACATTACAAAGCTTTCCTCTTCATCCTCCAGTACAATTTTTTTATCATTTAACAGCACTAGATTTCCTTCAGGGTTATCTGAAAAAGAAAGACATTTTTTTACTTTTTCACTCACTTCTCTGCTGTCTGTTTCTACTATTTCATTTACAGGAGCAAAGAGCTTCCATACACCAAACACAATAAGAGTGGCAGATATACCAAGGGTCGTTCTTAAAAATCTTGGGAACTCCTTGTTAAAAGGTACTTTCCACCATATTTGATCCATGTAATCTGATTTGCTGTAGGCAAAAAATCCTAAGTACAGGCTTGATATAACAACCAGAAATATCATTACCATCCAGTTAAGAGTAAATTTCTCATCTATAATAGAAGTTTTTCTATAGAAATACTTTTTCAATGGAATTATTATAGCCAGTATAACTCCCAAGAAAAAGGCTTCCTCATAATCCAGCCCCTTTAGCAATGAAAGGGCTATTCCTGCTCCAAGAAACACTATTGTCATATAATATGCCCCATTGAGCCGCTTTTTTATTCCATAGGCAAGTATAAGAAGGACTGCTCCAGTTATACTTCCAAGAAAATGCGATACTTTAATAGTAAATACAGGAAGTACATCTTTCAATATCTTGACTCTGTAAATAAGAGGTGGCATACTTCCAGATACTATAAGAACTATTCCAGCTGCAAATATCAATATAGATATAAGAAGCGGTATCAAAGAAATTACCATTTTTCCAAGCACAATGGATATATTTTTTACTTCTCCCCTTTTCAGCATCACTCTATAGATGCAGTAAGACACCAAAGCTATTCCAAAGGGAGCTATATAATAAAGAAGTCTGAATATTATCAAAGCTGCCACTATTGTTGATGAAGGATAATATTTCCCCATCAAAGTAAGGAATACATAATCAAAAGCACCAATTCCACCTGGCAGATTACTCAGCACCCCTATGATCTGTGCACTGAGGAATATTGGAAAAAATTTCATAAATGTAAGTGTATCGCTATGTGGAAGAAATATATATATAAGTCCTGATACCATTATCCAGTCTAAAAGTGATATAAGTATTTGGAATACAGATATTTCAATACTTTTCTTTTTTGAAAATACTTTATGAGATGAGTATGATATTGCTATTATCAAAAGAATTATTCCCACTTCTCTTGTTGTTCCAAAATAAAAATTAAATCTGCTCAGATCCACTGGTTCAAATGTAAGAAATAATCCTCCTACCCACAAAAGTCCTACCCAGAAACTTACATAGCAGAATTTTATTACTTTTATAATGCTTTTGTAGGGAACATTCCACAAAGAATATAAGTTTATTCTCAACCCCGATCCCGTCAAGCCTGAAAGTCCAATGGAATTAGCAAAAGCGTAGCTTATAAATGAAGTAAATATTATTTTTAAATTAGAAAGCTTTAATTTTTCATTTTTAAATGCCAGTACATCATACATAGTAAGAAGAAAATAATCTACTATTACTATCCCCACTCCAAGTATTACATATCCAGTATTTATAGCCCTTAAAGATTCCCTTATATCTTTTATGCTGTATATTTTCATCTCTTTATGGATAAAATATATTACTACACAGAATATTCCTATCTCCAGTAAATATTTAAGTTTATCATATCTGCTTTTATTATACATATTTTCTCCTCCTAGTCTTTATACCTATTATAGGTATTAGAAAAAAACTATATTATCCTTTTTATACTGAAAAAAGCCTATAATCAGCTTTGATTTTTCAATATGCTTTAAGAAAAAAAGCTGCCTTTAAATCAAGACAGCTGCTTTTAATCTCCATCCAGTAAAAAGCAGATTGCACTCTGCTGTTTCTAGAACTTTATTTTTACATATTTTTTAATATCTTTTTTATCAAATTTGAATACAGGCATACCACTTGAATATGGAGCTATCTCATAGTGTGGATAAAGAAATACTACATTATCTCCATCAAAATACATAACTGTATTTTTTACATTTGATTCAGCATTATCAAAGAACAATACCTCTTTCCCATCAGTATTTAAAGCCTTTCTGCTTCCATTATTTTCTCTGCTTGCAGTTATTATATCATTCATTCTCATATTGAAATAATCTTCTGCATTTTCATCAAATATCATATCGTAATTAAGAAGAGAATAATCCTTTCTGTTTATATTGTATGACTCTATACTTGTAATACCATGGGCTCCCCCTTGATATGTGTATGTTGTTACAACTATTGAAAGAATATTGAAATTATTTTCTTTTATCTCATAACTCATTTTAGCTTCTACTGGAGCTTCTTTTGTTCCAGCATCTGCTGATCCCATAATATTTTCTATAAGTATTCTTGCACTTTCTTGAAGAGAAAGATTAAGGTAGGAAATATCTTCGTTTTCAACACCTTTTATCTGTGGTATTACTATATCATAGTTATACTTCTCCATGCTTTCTTTATACTCAAGTTTTTCTATATTAGAATTGTCTTTTGCTGTATTCTTTCCGCTTTCACATGATGCAAAAAGAAAAACAAGCAACAGTAATCCTAGAAAACTCTTCATCTTTTTCATAAATCTACACTCCCATACTTTTCAAAATAATAATATAATACATTTTATCACAAGCTCAACTCATTGTAAATACAAAGTGAAAAAATGCCATTGTTCCCTTTGAAATAAAATCAATGACATTCTTACCTAAACAGCTCATAAATATGGAAATTTCTATAAATCTCATCCATGAAAATACTTTGTGAATTTCTTTAGAATCTACACCCTGCCCCTAAACTCGTTCTGATATCTCTAGTATTTTCTGACACTCTTCCTTCCAGTTCTCCATAGATGCTCACTCCATTTTCAAAGATCTTTTCTCCCTTTACTTTCATTACAAGATAATCTCTGTCTTCTTCATGTCCTTTTACTTTAAATTTATTACCTTCATTTCCTGCAAAAGATACTCGCATATCTGGGTCATTTCCTGTGAGTACTCTTTCATACCCAAGTGCTATTGTTCCTCTTCCTGTTTTGAAATCCTTTATTTTTTCTATTCCTAGACCTGCTGTTGTATAGATATTTTTAGATTTTTCAAATCTTTGAGAGTATACTCCTGCTCCCTTTTCTCTGAAATCTTCATTTTCATATCTGATGATATTTAGCTCTCCATATGGATACAGGTTATTATCTAAAGTATATCTCAGTTTTGCCCCTGCTTCAAATGTCCAGCTGTCATATTTCCCTTTTGCTTTACTATCTAGTACAGATAGATTTCTTTCACTTTCATTTCTTTGTAATCCCAGACCTAGATAACTATTTACATTAAATCTATTCTTCTCATAGTTTCCATATAGCCCTGTCCTAAAGTCTTTTATCTCACCTTTATCATTTCCTGACTTGATATCATTCTCTCCATAAGCTAGATAATATCCACCTTTGTAATTACCATTAAGTTGATAATCATTTCCAAGTATAAAGCCTTTCATATCAATATCGATAGCACTCATTCCTCTGCTCCTGTCAATATCTTTCCAGCCATTCAATACCTTTACCCACATATTTTTATCCAGTGATATTACTGAATTTTCTGCTTTATCAAGTACCATATCACTGTCAGATAATCTTGAATATATTGAGCTGTTTATTCTTGTATTCAAAGGAAGATTATGCACCATATCTGATTGCAGTCCCCCATATGTTTCTTGAAAAGCTCTCAAGGCTGTTCCTTCATCTTCGATATTATACAAAATATCCAATTCCCTCTGTTCAGATTTTCCAGAAAGTGCTGAATACATATCCTCCAATAATTTTGATGATATTCTCTGACTGCTGCTCATTCCAGATAAAGAATCTAGTCCAGCTGTCTTATTTACTACCAAATCATAATTAGTAGCCGCACTTTTTGTTAAAGATTTTTCTACATCATATCCTAAGAATAAAGATAGTCTTCCTGTTAAATTTTCTACATCTTCTTTCTCAGTTCCAGATACTAAAAATCCACTGTATGTATGTTCAGGTATTGCTATTCCATTTATTTCTATTGTTGTTCCTGTTATATCTTTTATACTCCCTACTGAAAGTGTGCTATTTTCTTTTCCATCTACATTTACTACAATAGCTCCTGATGATTCAAATTCCCCATTTACTGTAAGAGTTCCAATTTCTCCCCAGCTTCCAGCTTGTACTTTTCCATAGTTGTATAAATCTCCTGTGATAGTTCCTTTTCCTGCTATAGTTCCTATTCCAAATTCATCTTCAAGACTGTAAGCATCATTTGCAATAATTCCATCTATTTGAAGAGTTCCTCCTCCTGCTATACTTGCTCCATTATATGTATTCTCTCCTGTTAAAGCTAATGTGCCTGCTCCTTCTTTCATCAAGCCTACTGATAGTCCTACAAGTCCGCTTTCTGCTACTCTTTTATTATATTCATCTATATATTCTTTTCCATTTGATAAACGGATATCATTGTCTTTAAATAGTCTTATTTCATCTTTAACATTATCATATCCATATCTATTTGAGAGATAGAATTTAAACATTTTTTCAAAGTAGTCTTTTTCATCATCTGATAAATTTTTATTTAAAGCTATATATGTTTCTAATTCCTTTTTTTCTTTTTCTGTTATTTTAAAGCCTTTCTCTTTTTCATTATTAAGTTCATTAATAAACTTTTCCAACTTCTCACTGTCTTTCATAGTCATATATCCAACTCTTGTTTCAGATATATCATTACTCCATGTTGTATCATAACCCATTGTATTTATTGTGTAAAGTGCCTGTTCTTTTCCATTTAAATATTCTTTCACTCTATTATTATTTGAACTTTTATCACTACTTTCCAATCTTCTGGCATTAAGTGTTCCCAATCCTTTTACTGCTTTTCCTGCATCTAATACTCCCTGCCCATAGACTATTTCATGTGGTACATTTTCGTAGATAGCTATAAAATAATAATTAATAAATTCTTCTTCTGAACTAAATCCAAATGCTTCATTTATAAATTTTTCATTCGCTTCGTAGTATTCTTTTACATTTTCTTTAAGTTCTTTCTGATCTGGTTTAGTTCCAAAATATATCATATTTAAAATTGGTGTATATCCACTATCTTGTTGTATTGTAGCCACAAACTTCTGTCCTTCTTCATTATCCATTTTATCTGCTGTAGATAACAGTACATCTCCAATCTGTTTCCCTGTCATATATGGAAATGCCTCCTGTACTAAGCCCCCTACACCTGTTGCCATTGGAGCTGCCATTGATGTTCCAAAATATTCAACATATTCTTCTTTACTATCTGCATCTATTGACTTTATCCATGTACCTGGAGCTGATATGCTATTTTCTTCATTATATTTATTTAAATCTGAATATACTGCTAAATACCCTGGATTATCTTTTCCTACATATGTATTTAAAGCTGTTACTCCTATTATATTATTTTTTACATCTTTATCTAGATATGATAATAAAGGAGATACTGATGGGGTTATATGTCCTTTATTCATATTACAAAAAATCAATAACTTATTATATGATTTCATACTCTCTTTAAATATGTTAATAGTATTATCATCCTCTATCATTTTTAAAAGTCCATCTATCACTTCATAATCTTCTATATAATTATTATGAAGCTCATCAATATATATATCATATCCCCAGCTATTATTTATTATTTTTATATCTTCCTTTGTATTAAAATAATTATATGCTTCTATTGTATTTTCTTCGGCTGTTTTTTCCTTTGTTGAAAATGCACTTCCTGAAACAAAATTACTTTTAAAAGCTACTCCATGCATTCCATATCCATCTTTTGAGGCTGACATTATTCCTGCTACATGTGATCCATGAAAATTTTCTGTCCAATTCATATCTTCTGATATTTCTCCTATTACATATGAGTTATCCTTATTTAAAAATTCTCTATGAGATAAGTTCACATAAGCATCTACTATTCCTAAAGTTATTCCTTTTCCTGTATATCCCTGTGCATATGCTTCTGCTGCTTTTATTGCATCTAAAGGACTATTTCCCTTTCCTTTTTCTCCACCCATATAGTAATATTCATCTGTTCTAAATTCGTTTGCTTTCTCTTCTATCTCTGTATCTATTATTGAAAAAGAGATTTTCCCTGTCACAAAGAACATTCCCATAGCTATTGCTGTTATACCTATTTTTCTTTTGAATATTTCTTTTAAATGTTCATATTCTCTTGTCATTTCACCATCTCTTTCAAATTATTTAATTTTTTAAAACTTTTGTTTGTAAATATAGTATAGTACACTAAGTAATAAAAAAAAAGACTTTTTCTAAAAAAAATTCATTTTAAAATTCAATTTTATAGAATGTTTTCATTTTAAAAACATTTTTTTATTAAACAATATATCATTATTTCTTTAAAAGAAGCTTAATAAAATTTCTTTTATTCTACTTAAAAACCGTATATAATAAATATATAAATTTCAATTATCGTTCATATTTCAAATATTTCAATTTGGGGGAATTTTTATGAAAAAATTCGTTTATTCTATTGTAGGTACTGCTATCTTTTCATTTTACAGTACAAATACTTTATCTACAGAAAATTATTTAGTCAAAGATAAAAATGGGAATGGAGTATTTAATTTAGAATTCTATAATTCAGGTGAATCCTCATCTCTTTCTGAAGACTGGGGAATAGAAGATACTTCTACATACACCCTTAGTACAGCTGAAAAAAATACTGTCATCAAGGCTGCTGAATATTGGGCTGAGGTATTAACTTTAAAAAACAATCAAATAGGAAATATCCCAGTCTTAACATATGAAGATTATAATGCTTTTGCAGCTAGTCCCCCATATGAAGAAGGAAATGCCAGTGGAATGACATATTTACAGGAAAAACTTTCATACAATAGTACTGGCAATGAACCTATAGATGCTGTGATTGGTATTGGAAAAATGAACTTTGAAACTGGAAATCCATCTTCAATTCCAAATGTAACTGGTACTGATTTATATGGTACTATAGTTCATGAGTTAGCTCATGCTTTAGGAATAGCCTCTGATTATGGCTTTGATTCTGTAACCTCAACTGGATTTTTTTTAAACCCTACTTCAAAATTTGTTCAGGGACTTATTGATTCAAAGGGAAAAAAAGTAAGTGAGACAAGTGGGAATATTTATTTTACGAACAATGGCATATCTTATGGAAATCAAGCTAAAGATTTTGATGCCTCTGGAAAAGTATATTTTACTGGGATTAATGTAAATGGGGTACTTGGAAATTCACTTTCCGGAGTTCCTGTTAATACCTTTCTTGAGCCCATGTTTAATGATAGTGAAGGAAATGACTTTTTTTTCCTGAATTAAGCCATTTAGAAATGAAAAGAGGGTTAATGAGCCACCAATATTATCGTAACTATTCTACTTTTATGGAAGCTGAATTAGCTGTACTTCAGGATATGGGATATAATATTGATAGAAGAAATTTTTTTGGATATTCTGTTTATGAAGATGGTAAAACTCTTGATAATAGTAATGGCTATTTTCTTAGAGATGAAAAAGGTGAAAAATATATTACTGGAAAATACAACACAGCTTCTTTTGGTATAGGTCTACATATCTATGGAAGTAATAATATGATAACTCAAAAAGCTGATCTTTTAACTTCTGGAATAGCTGGAACTGGTATTCGTATTGATGGTGTTGGAAATAAAATGAATATAGACAGCAATATCAAAGTATATGCTGATGGAGATTATGGAACTGGCATTCTGGTTGCATATGGAAAAAATCATCAAATAACAAACAAAGGAGATATTAGAGCCAGAGGAACTGATGGAATTGGTGTAAGATTTGATTTTGGGAGTGGAACCTTTGAAAAAAGTTATAGTTATTTAGGTTCATATATTATATCTTTATTCGGAGAAGATTATTCAAATAACATTGATAATGAAAAATTGCTTGATTCTGATATAGATTATACAGAGATAAATGATGCTCTTGTGAAAAATTTTAATACTTCTGGATATATAGAAGGAACAACAGCCTCATTATATATGTCAAATAATGCTTATGTAGAAAATATAAATATCCTCAATGGTGCTGTATTAAAAGGAGATATCATCTCTTTGTACAGTCCTAAAATAGCTTTTGATGGCGAAACTGTAAAAACTGAAACAAATATAAATTTAGGTGTTACAGAAAATAATAAAGGAGTAGACAGCAACTTCTCTTTCAGGTTTGATAATAATATAATAGGAACGAATATTGTGTTAAATGTAAAGGGAGGTAAATCTTCCCTAAATGGATATAATCAGCTGCTTGAAGTTATTGTATATAATGGTGCTGTTCTTTCTGGAAATGCTGTATATTATATGATAGAAAATGGAAAATTTACTAACAACGGTACTATTGCCCCTGGTAATTCTATCGGCAGAATTTCTATAAATGGAAACTATACTCAGACTGGTAAATTAGAAATGGAATTTGATGGAGATGGAAATCATGATACTCTTGATATAAGCGGAGATGCTAATTTTAACTCTGGTTCTTCTATGGAAATCATTCCAGTAAAATCATATTATGCAAATAATACAAAAATTGATGTAGACAGCTTTGTAAATGTATCTGGAACTGAAACTGGGAATATCTCTCCTACAAGTTTTAATGGCAAAAATTTTGATGGTTCTCTTACAATAGAAAATGTAGCTTTTGATTTTTTAAATTCATCATTAACATTATCCAGAAAGGAAAATTCATACAGTAAATTTGCTTCAACTAGGAACTCTAATGAATTTGGAAAGGCAATAGACAGAATTTCTTCAAATGCTCAAGGAAATATCAAAGATTTTATTGGAAATATGGACTTTGCATCCTCTGAAGAAATATCTTCTGCTCTCTATCAGGCTTCTCCAGAAATATATGGAAGCAAAATAATAAACTCTTTAGAAATGCAGGAAGAGTATTCTAAATATATTGCTAATCATTTATTAAAAGAAAATAATCATGAAAAAAATGTCCCTTACTCTTTCGGACAGCTTTTCTACAAAGGAATTTGGCAGGATGGAAGTACTTTCCTAAGAGGATATGACAGCAGAAATCAAGGTATCGTAGCTGGAATTGAAAAAACTAATGATAATAATTTTACTTTAGGTACTCACATTGTATTTGACAGAAGTATTTTAAAAGGACATTCAAGTGAAAATTCTAAAATAAAAGGAAAAAGTATATACTTAGGTCTATATTCTAAATACTCTCCTGAGAACTGGAACAGTACTTTTCTATACAGCATGGCTCGTGGTGGATTAGAAAAAAATGATCTAAATAATGATATTGCTGTGAACAGTGATTGGAAAGCTTTTAACGGTTACCTTATGATTGGACTGGGAAAAGATATTAAAAGCGACAGCTTCATATTTACACCTTTAGTTGAATTAGGATATAGCTTCTCTAAAATTGAAGAGATAAAAGATAAAGGGCTTGGAATAAATATTGATTCTAAAACATATAATTCTCTTTATTCAAAGATAGGTGGAAGTATTTTGACTAACAGTATTAAAATCAATGAAAATACTAAGGTAAAAGCAAATATCTCTCTAGCCTATGAGCATCAATATATAAATGATTACCATATTAATGGATATATTGCTGGAAATGGCAATTCAGACTTTAGATTAAAAACTAAAAGACCTGACAGAGATTATTTCAATCTGCAAGGTGGATTAACATTTAATATTAAGGAAGATTTAGATATCTCCTTCAATATTGGTACTGATCTATTCAAAGAAAAATTTACATCTGTAGATACTTCTCTTTCATTTAAATGGAAGCTCTAGTAAATTTAAGACTGCTAAAATTTTATATTTATTATAAATGCTTATTTTTAATATTATATTCAACAATTTTATAATTTTACAAACAGAAAGTCAGCCTTGTTTTTAGCAAAGCTGATTTTTTTCTTTGATTATAAGTTTAAAATTCAAACCTAAACTTCTATCCTCTAGAGAAATCACTTCCTTCCACCTCTCTTTCAATATATTTTCATTCTAAAAAAATGAATTCCATATTTTTTTCAGTATATAATTTAAATACACAAAATTTCTTTTTTTGAAAGGAGGTAGATAAAATTGAGATACTGTATTTAGTTATTGTTTTTTTCAATGTTTACCATTATAATATAATAAAAATGAAAAGGAGAGATTTCTTTATGTTTAAAAAACTATTTATGATACTGCTAAGCTGTACAGTGCTGTTTACAGCATGTTCAGATGACAAAGAACAAACTGCTTCAAAACCTGTAAAAGAAAAATTGATAATTGCTCAAGACGGAGAGCCTAAATCACTAGATGTACATCAGGGAAATGATGGTTTCTCATTGAGAGCCAATAAGCTTATCTATTCAAGACTGGTAGAGTCAGATGGAGATATGAATATACTTCCTGGACTGGCTGAATCATGGGAGCAGATAGATGACAGAACTATGCAGTTTAAGTTGAGAAAAGGAGTAAAATTCCACAATGGATATGAATTTACTGCTGAAGATGTCAAATTCTCATTTGAAAGAATGGCAAACTCACCTAGAATAGCCTTTGTACTTCCTCCTATTGAAAAAGTAGAGGTAGTAGATGACTACACTGTAAATATTGTTACAAAGACACCTTTTGGTCCATTACTTGCACATCTTTCTCACCCTGCACTAGGTATTGTGAGCAAAAAATTATTAACTGAAGATGAGCAAAGCTTTAAAGATCACCCTATTGGTACTGGAAGCTACAAATTTAAAGAATGGGTACCTGGTGACAGTCTTACTCTTGAAAAGAATGAAGATTACTTTGATAAAAAGAATGGACTTAAATACATAGTATTCAAAAATATTGTAGAAGCTTCAAACAGAACTATCGGACTGGAAACTGGAGAAATTGATATCTCTATATCTGTAAGTTCAGTAGATGAAAATACTATAAAAAACAATCCTAAATTACAGCTTATAACAAAACCTTCAATCTCTTACTCATATGTTGGAATGAATACTCAAAAAACTCCATTGAATGATGTAAGAGTAAGAAAAGCTATAAACTATGCTGTAGATAAGCAAGCTATCGTTGATGTTATCCTTAATGGAAGCGGTAAAATAGCTACTTCACCTATAGCACCAGGGGTATTCGGATTTACTGATAAAACTAAAAATTATGAGTATAATGTAGAAAAAGCTCGTGAACTGATGAAAGAAGCTGGATATGAAAATGGATTCAAAACAAGCATCCTTGTATTTGGAGGAGAAGCTAATACACAGACTGCTGAAATACTTCAAGCTTATCTGAAAGAAATTGGAATTGATTTAAGAATAGATGTAGTAGAAGTAAGTGCTTACTGGGATGCTACTGAAAAAGGAAGACATGACCTTTTCTTAGGTTCATGGGGAGTAGTAACAGGAGATGCTGACTACGGACTTTATGCAATGTATCATTCATCTGCAAAAGGTGGAGCTGGTAACAGAGATTTCTATGATAATCCTAAAGTTGACGAGCTTTTAGATAAAGCTAAAATGACTACTGACCCAGAAGAAAGAAAGAAACTTTATGAAGAAATTCAATTATTAATAGTGGATGATGCTCCTGACATTATGCTTTACAACAGAATATTAGCTGTTGGAGCTCAAAAAAATGTAAAAGGATTAAATATCCATCCAGTTACTCTTCATGACTTCAGCACTGTCTATATTGAAGACTAATCTGCAAATTTGGAGGAAACATATGTTAGATGATAATGTAAAAACTCAGAAAATGGTGGAAATAGCCAAAATGTATTATGAAGAAGACCTTACTCAAAATGAGATAGCCAAGAGACTAGGGGTATCTCGTCCTCTTGTGAGCAAGATGCTTGCTGATGCAAAGGAAGCAGGTATAGTTACTATTCAGATAAATTCTCCATTTGTAAGCAATGATTTTCTTATGGAAGAGATCAAGAAAAAATACAATATTGAAGGGGGAATGGTTATTCCTCAAGCTGATACAGATTATCTTACTGATCAGGTAATATTAAATAATGTAATATCATATATGAGTAATGATCTTAAAAAGTATAGAAAATTTGGACTTGGATGGGGAAAAAATATTGGTGATCTGGTTCAGAAGCTTGAAGTTTCAGAAAAAAAGATGGAGCTTGAAGGATATGTGTGCCCTTTAGTTGGTAATATCTCTATGCCTACTAAAGATTTTCATTCAAATGAGCTGGTAAGAATATTCTCACAGATGACTTTCCTAAAGCCTTATTATCTTTTTGCACCTGCTTTTCTAGCTACTGAGCAGGAAAAAAATCTATTTATCAACATTGAAAATTACAAGGATATAAAGAGATTATGGGAAAAACTGGATGTTGCCGTCCTCAGTATAGGAAACCATCCATCAGTTCCTGACCTTGCTACTGCTTCAAGATTTGGAGACAATCTCCAAAAAGGAAAAGCTATTGGAAATATACTCTCTTATTATTATGATATAAATGGTAAATTCATCACTGGAGAGAGTGATTTCTCTATTGAAATACCTTTAGATGACTTGAGAAAGATAGAGCATGTAATTGGACTATGTTCTTCAAAAACAAGTAAAGATGTCATTATAGGAGCTTTAAAAACTGGTATTATAACACATCTGGTAATAGATGAAAATACTGCCAAGGAAATACTGCAATAAAATCAATTACTTGAAATATAAAGAATTATTTCTACATATTTAAATTTATTGAAGAGATACTTTATAACAGCTAAGAAAAATAATTGATAGATACACTTTACAAATATTTATTTTGTAAATTAAAAGTCCTGTCTTTTATTACAAATAAATATGCTGAATTGTTTAGCTCATGACTTCTTAAAACCCAAGTATTATCTTTACAAAAAATTTTCAAAAAAATTTAAAAATACTATTGACAGAGAAAATAAAATATGATATAAAATTATCAGAATGTCGCCTGCCTAGTGTGCGACCAAGAAATGACTAGGCTTTTTTATTTTTTGGAGCAATAAAAAAAGAGGCTGTTGCAAATTTGAAATAGCTCAGTTACCAAAAAAGTTGCCTTGAAGTTTTCCTATTTATCTGCTCTTTTAAAATAAAAGAGGCTGCATAAATTAGTTTATAAATTACCAATTTTGCAACTACCCCTTATCTCTGTTTATCCTCTTACTAAATCAAGAAGATCTATAAATGAAAATACTTTATTTCTTCTTTTATCATCAGCAAAAACTTTTCCACTTTCAGTTAATTTCATTACATTTGATTTTGCTGCACTATAACTTACATGCAATTCTTCACTTATTTGTTTTATTGTGAAAATAGGACTCTTAAATATCATATTAACAAAATCAGATTTTATATTATTTTTTCTAGCATAGTTCAGCATGTATTCATATAATTCCTCTACATTTCTAAGTTTTTCTATATTTTTTTCTGCCTGCTTTATTACTGAATCAAGAAAAAACATTATCCATTCTTCCCATTTAGGAGACTCTGTTCTTAAATTATTAAGCATAGTATAGTATTTAAATTTGTTTTTTTCCAGTTCTTCACTGACAAAAAATGTAGGCTTATTTATTATCTTTTTTTCTAATAGATATAACATTATCAATATTCTTCCCACTCTTCCATTTCCATCTAAAAATGGATGAATACTTTCAAATTGAGCATGTATTACAGCTATTTTTATAATTGGATCTATATTTTGAGCTATCTCATCATTTATATATTTTTCTAAATTGGAAATATAATCTTCTAATTTATCTGGTGATGGTGGAATATATGTGGCATCTTCCATCTTGTCAGTAGGTCCTATCCAGTTTTGAGTTTTCCTATAACTTCCTGGTGACCTATTTTTTCCTCTTCCATCCTTCAATACTATCTCATGAAGCTTTAATAGTAATCTTGTAGATATTGGCAATCTCTTTAATAATTCTGTTCCTGTTTCCAATGCTTCCATATAGTTTAAAACTTCCAATGTATGAGAAGTATATTTTTGAGTAATCTCTGATTCCATAACTTGATCAAATGTAGCTTGAGTTCCTTCTATTTTAGTAGATTGAACTGATTCATTCAAAGCAAATAAACATATCAGATCTTCTGATATAAGATTTCTATCTAATAGAGTTGAAAATTCTGTTAATTTGCTTCTTGCTATAATAGCTTTTGTATATATCCTAACTAATGTAGAATCATCCAGCCCTATTGGAAGAAATTCTGGATAAAATGGTTTTTTCATAATAACCGCCCCCTCTATATTGCTTTTTTTATATCAAAAGAACAATATAAAATATTATATCAACCTTTATTATTTTTTTCAACAGAATAAAATAATAATTCAACAAGATATTTACTTTATTTTTAAAATTTTCTCTTCATTCCTCTCCTCAACTTTCAAAATTTAAAATAAATCCCTATTTTTTTATTCATTTTGAATTTATTTGCACAAACCTGCACAATGGTGCACTGTAAAAAATATATATTTTAGTTTACAATATTTATTGAAGATTTTTTTACATTGTGATGAAGAAAATAATTTTTATTCGACTTCACAATTCGTCACAATTCGTCACAATTCATCACTTCGCATCAAGTATATTTCAGACTACAATATATATTGAATAATTCATATAAGGGAGGAAAAAAATGACATTTATAAAAACTACAGATATTAATAAAAATTCATTTTACAGGATGGAAAAGGAACTTTTTAATAACAGATACTATCAAAAAGAAATAAAAAAAGAGAAGAATATAATAGTAAAAGGGAAAACTAAAGTAGTAGAAGTGATAGTTATAAAGGAAAAACTCACAGATACTTCTAAAATTCTCTACAGTATATTGTGCGACCTCCTCCCATGTTCAATAAAAAATGGCTGGTATGACAAGGAGCAAAATATATATATTAAATTTACAGTGGAAAAACTGGCTAAACTTCTTAATAAAAGTATAGATACTATTGTCAGCTGTAAGAAAGAGCTTGAAACTAATGATCTTATCAAAATAGTAAAAAAAGGTTATGGAAAAGCTGACATCATATTTCTATATCCTGTAAAAAAAGTTCCTTTAAAAAAAGATAATAACAATATGGAAAATTTAAAAAATACTATAGATGAAGATATGGAAAAACTTATTGCAGAAAAAAACAATATCATTACATCAATAGAAAATAAAAAAGAATCTTTGGATGTTTCTTCAGAAAGAACAGTTAAAAAGAACTGGAAAACTTTTGAGAAGATAGAGGAAATTGTCGAGTCGAAACCCCTCGAAAATTTCGAGTCTATTAAGACTATCTTTATCAAGAAAAGAAAAACTACTAAAAAAGAAAAAAATATTAGTAGTAGTTATGATTTTCTAAAAAAAGAAAAATACCCTTTACTAAAAAATATCACTATTACTAATATTAAAAAATTTATCTCCAATCTCACAGAAAGTCAGGTTGATGAAGTTTACTCTCTTACAGAAAAATCATTTTCTGCTGGAAAAATAAAAGATTTCAATGCTGTATTGTACATGGCATTAAAAAAAGAATGGATATTTTTACAGAAGGAGGCAGCACTTCCTGAACCCATTGAAGAGGATATGGTAAAAGGAAAATTCAAAAGATACCAGACTATGTTTAAAGCCTGTAATAACTTTTCTTTTGCATTGGAATGCTTTGTTAACTCTATAGCTGAGTATGACAGAGAGCTGCAAGAAAAATATATACAAAAATTTGAAGCTTTGGAAGAAAATATTCAAGTTCCTGTTATTATTCCAACTGAGAATCAATATCTTAATTTGGCAAATTGAGCAACTCATTAAAAATATATTAATTATACTAAATTTCAAATATTTTAAAATAAAAAACTATAAACTAAATATAAAGCGAGGAGATAAAATGAATTTTGAAAATATAAGAAAAATCCCATATAACTCAGAAGCTGAAAAAGCTGTAATAGGAGGTATGTTTTTAAAACAGGATGTAGTAGAAGATGTAACAGCAATACTTTCTCCAGAAGATTTTTTTAATGCTGAATTAAAAAAGATATATTCCTCTGTACTTCAACTTCACAGCAATGATAAGCCTATAGACCCTATCATAGTTCTGGAAGAGGATAAAACTATCAAGGAAGAGACTTTTTATGAGGTGATTGAGTCTATTCCTACAGCTGCTAATATTACTGAGTATGCTGAGATAGTGAAAAATAAATCAAAACTGAGAAATCTGCAAAAAACAGCTACCAGAATAATTGAGATGACCTCAGATGACATGACTCTTCCTAATGAAATAATAGATAAAGCCGAAGCCCTTATATTCGACATCTCTAAGAAAAATAAAACAAAAGATGTCCTTCCAATAAGAGAGATATTAGGAGAAGAATATCTCAAATTGAAGGAAGCTCATAACACTAAGGGAGGTTATACTGGCATCTCTTCTGGATATCCTTCTCTGGATAAAATGACCAGTGGATTCAATCCCTCTGATCTCATAATTATTGCTGCCAGACCATCTATGGGAAAAACTGCCTTTGCACTGAATACAGCCCTCAATGCTGCTAAAGAAGGAAAATCTATATTGATTTTTAGTCTGGAAATGTCCAAATCTCAGATTCTTCAGAGATTGCTGGCTATAGAATCAGGGATAGGAATACAAAAATTTAGAAATGGTTTCATGAAAGATGAAGATTGGAAAAAATTGGGAGAAATTGTCACGACTCTTGGGAATTTTCAAATAAATATAGCTGATATTCCAGATATAACTGTAATGGAAATAAGAGCAGCTGCTAGAAGAATGAAAGCAGGAGGAAAATTAGATATGATAGTAATTGATTATCTCCAGCTGATAAAAGGTTCCAATCCTAAAAGTGAAAATAGACAACAGGAAATTTCAGAAATATCCAGAAGTTTAAAAGGGCTGGCAAGAGAATTAAATATCCCTGTTATTGCTCTATCCCAGCTGTCTCGTGCCACTGAGCAGAGAGCTGACAGAAGACCTATGCTTTCTGATTTGAGAGATTCTGGAGCTATAGAACAAGACGCAGATGTAGTGGCGTTCCTTTATCGAGAAGGTTATTACAATGAAAAAAAAGATATTGCTGATGAAGCTACTGAAATTATAATAGGAAAACAGAGAAACGGCCCTGTTGGCACTGTAAAATTAACATTTATTTCAGAACTGGCAAAATTTATTGATGTTTAATATTATAATTTTTTGATTAATTGATATCAATTTTTATAAACTTATTAAATATTTTTAAAAATAATATTTATTTCATATAAAAAATAAAGGAGTTTTAACATTTTTTTTAGAATAACCTTAGTAAAATATCAATTAAAACAGGGGAGTTTTTATGAAAGTTCTTTTATTCTTCTTATTTTGTCTTTTTGGACTATCATTGTTTTTTGTTGGATTATGTATTTATTTTTGCGAATTTTTAATGCTTTTTTAATTCTCTAAATTTATAATTCAGTTCCTTTTTTTGAATGCTTTTTATGTTGCCATTCAAATGTTTTTGCAGTTCATATTAATTTTCTTATATTTATTAAAAATAATTTTTAAAGGAAGAAAGTAAAATCACTGTATAGCCAAACATATACTAATTAAGTTTTAGTATATGCTTTTTTTATATATGCAATGATGTTCATATTTTAAAAATCTTTTTACTATCATTACAGAAATTTTAGAACTCAGGAGGAAAAGAAAATGGACAACAAAAAAATCAAAGATGCAAAAAATGGTGATGACAAAGCTTTTATTGAAATTTTTCAAAGTTTGAAGAGAATTATCCTTTACAGAACTAAAAAGTATTTTTTTTATGGCGGGGATAAAGATGATGTGATGCAGGAAGCTATGATTGGACTTTTTAAAGCAATCAATGCCTATGATGAAAACAAAACAGCTTCTTTTAAGACCTTTGCACTCTTGTGTATAAAGCGTCATCTGATAACCGTTCTAAAAAATTCCAACTCCAGAAAAAATAAAATTCTCAATATGGCTATATCTATTCAAGCTGAAAGTGAAGGAGAACCTAATATTACATATACTCATCAATCCTTTATGTTTCACTCTCCAGAAGAATTATGTCTTGGAAAGGAAAAGATGGAATATGTGAACAGATATTTAAGAACTCATTTGAGCCCAATGGAAAATGAGATTTTTGAGTATCTTATTGCTGAAATGACATATATTGAAATAGCTGAAATGACTGGACGGGATGTTAAATCAATAGACAACTGTATTCAAAGAATAAAGAAAAAATTAAAAAATTTTATGCTTGATTATTAAGAATCCTTAAAACACTTTACAAAACTTTAGAGTCATGATAGAATAAGTTAGAAGCACAAACCTTATGGGTTTTGTTGTTAAAATAGGATATAAAAAACTCTGAATGACATAGGCACTCACTTTGTGGGTGCTTATTTCATGTATAGCAAGAGGTCAGAGTCTTGATATACAGTAGATCCTATTTTAACAATGGAGGTGCTGAATGAGTTTTCTAAAAGAACTGGCCTTGCAGGTCGTTGCCGGTATACTAGCTAGTATTATCTGCAAGTGGTTAGATAGAAAATAACTTCACACCTCGCCCATTTGGGCTTTTTTTATTTTCTCATAAAAATTCTGTCTTATTCCTTTATCAATATACTTCTGTACTTTAAGAAAAATTTCAAAAATAAAAAAAGGATATTCTGTCACGAAGAATACCCTTTTCTGATGAATTCTTTGAAAATTCATTATC
>OGZT01000674.1_pt1 | contig 26507 bp, 22 predicted proteins | sample 1576891 | NCBI WGS metagenome assembly OGZT01 (sample SAMEA3541521, study PRJEB24748) | human gut metagenome | biome: human gut; feature: human-associated habitat; material: faeces | place: China | collected 2012 | reverse complement strand
GGAACTTTCACTTTTCAACAACTCGTTGGCAGGGATCAATCTGCATGGTGATCGTCCCCCACCCACCCCAAAGACTTTTATATGCGGGCTTCAGCCTGATGCCCCATGCAGGAACGGGCCGCACGAAAAAGCCGGGAAACTGTCGTTTCCCGGCTTTTTTAAGAATCATTTTTTGCGGAAAAAGGGTGCTACCATTTTTTGAAAATAAAGAAGGCCGCGAGAACAATCAGGCTGAATCCGACGAGGTGGTTCCAGCGGAGGGATTCGCCGAGATACAGAGTGGAAAAGAAGGCGAAAACAGACAGGGAAATGATTTCCTGAATGGCCTTGAGTTCCGCCGCGCTGAAATAGCCGTAGCCCACGCGGTTGGCGGGAACCTGCAACAGATATTCAAAAAACGCTATGCCCCAACTGATCACGATGGCGGCGAGCAGCGGCAGCGCCTTATAGCGCAGATGCCCGTACCACGCGAACGTCATGAACACATTGGAAAGAATCAATAAAACGATGGTTGCTACCGGAACCGGAACAGGGAGATTCATGATGTCATTCCTCTTCACGAAAAGTCCCGGCACTGTACTCGCCCGACCGCCGTCACGCAATACGTCCCGGCCACATCTCCCCGCGCATTACTAACGAAGCGCTTTGTTTTCAACCATCAACGGTCCGGCCTTCCCTCTCGCACATATGGGGAAAGGCTTCCACGCTTTGAAAGGCATGGCCGAGCCTTCAGCACTATCCGGCTTCCACACGCACTCCTGCGCGGGACCTCACCGTCGAGTGCACTTTTCGTGAAGTCCCATGAATCCACACGCACACCTGCGCGGCACTTCAACCAACACCATACAACGGGACTCCCGACGCGCCGCCTCCCCACCAGTCGAAAGTTTTAGTGGGATGGGAGTGGGGTTTGGGGAGGGGGAAGGGCCCCTTTTGGAAAAGGGGCCCTTCCCCCTCCCCAATCTTCCTCACCTCTCTCATTGTTCCTTCAAAAATTCCCGCCAGCGGGCGGAGTGCTGATAATAGCTGATGCCCTCATCAAGCACCCGCTGGAGCGAGGCGTCGGGGGCCTTTACCCTGTCCTGCGGCTTTGCGGCCTCGGCGGAACCGATCTGCTGGCCGTCACGGTAGAAGTGCACCCCGCGAACAGGCCGCATGATCACCATCTCGTTGCCTTTGACATAGGCCAACTTTTGATAATTGCTCAGGAACAGACGAGATACATAGTCCGGATCGAGCGCATTCGTGCCGTAGAACTCGCCCGTATACCTGAAATGAAGCAGGGAGAGCAGCGTCGGCACGGCGTCGATCTGGCTGATCGGCTGATCGCGGCGTTCCGGCTTGATGAACTTCGGCGCGTAAATGATAAGCGGAATGTGATGGTTCCCCTGCTTGATCTCCTCGCGCCCGGAACTGCTCGCCCCGTGATCCGCCACAAACACGAACACGGTATCGTCAAACCACGGATGCTTGCGGGCCTCTTCCATGAATTTGCCGATGGAATAATCCGCGTACATGACCCCGCCGTTGCGCCCGGACTTGGATGGGATCGAAATCTTTCCGTCGGGATAGGTGTATGGGCGGTGATTCGAAGTCGTCAGCACGAAGTTGAAGAACGGCTTGCCCGCCGCATGGGAAGCGTCCGCCTCCTTGATCGCGCGAGCAAAGAGGTTCTCGTCACACACGCCCCAGATATTCGAGAACGTGATCTCTTCCGGCTGCATCACCGTACGATCCACCACGGTGAACCCGTTCCCGGAGAAATAGGCGTTCATGTTGTCGAAATAGCCGTAACCGCCGTAAATCCATTTGGTGTCATACCCGCGCTCGCGGAATACGCTCCAGATGCCGCGCAGATTGTCGTTGCCCTGCAACCGCACGATGGGCATCCCCGGCAGCGGAGGACGCGCCAGCGTGAGCGCTTCGATACCCCGGACGGTGCGGGTGCCCGTCGAATAGACATGGCTGAAATAAAGCGACTCGGAAGCCAGCTTTTCCAGTTCCGGAGTCAGCTTTTGCCCATCGTCGCGGAATTCGCTGAAGAATTCCGAGCCCATGCTCTCCATGAGCACAATGACCACATTCGCCCGGATTTCCTTTTCATGCGGTGCCACCTCATAGGCCAGCGACGCGGGATCGCCCACCCTCCGGGCACCCGAGGCCATCAAGGGGGCCAGCGTTGCCACGGTATCCGCATCAGGGCGCGTCAAATAAAAATCGTTGTAGGAAAGTTCGTTGGAAAAGAACGCGTGGAACAGGCTGTACAGCCCATCCTTGGACAGCTCGGTAAGGTACCGATCGCCGGTATCTTCGGATATATCCATGAAGTTGACCATATTGAGCGAGCACGCGCACAAGACGAGCAGCGCTGCGCCGGCAAAACGCATGAGAAGCCGCGGCGCGGTGCGGATCGTGGAAAGCCAACGCCGGGCCAGCAGCGTAACGACTCCCGCCGCCACAGTAATCCCGCCCAAAAACAGGGCCACAGGGTAGGACTGGCTGATGTTTCCGATCACTTCATTCGTGTAGACAAGATAATCCACGGCCACGAAATTGAAACGGGAAGTGAATTCGTCCCAGAACAGCAGTTCCGCGACTTCCTCAAACAAGTGCCCCGCCGTGAACAGAAAGAAAAAGAGGATGGAAAGCCGCCTGTCCCACCGTCCGCCGTGCCACTTCCGAGGCAGGAGCAGCAGGTACGCCAGCACGGGCAGGATTGAAAAAAGGCACGAAACCATCGTCGTTCCCACCCAAACCGGGAACGAAACCAGAAGGCCTTTCAGCGACAGATGCAGGTTGGAAGATTCCCGCAGGGCCAGTATGGAAAGTTCCGTAAGCTCTGCGAAAAAATATATGCCTATGAAAGGGAGCAACCGCCGCACAAGGTAGCGCACGGCATCCAGAAACGCATACATGATGAAGCCTCTCTTGAAGGAAAAGATCCTGTTCGGAGAGCGCGTTGTTACACAGGAACTGTTACGATTCCGTGACAACCGGGGGAGAACAGCAGGACAAATATTTATACTTACAAGCTTGTTAAAAGAAAAACCGCGCAGTGCCCATGTGACAAGCAGGATGATCATCCATGCGCCGATCATTGTGAACAGCGTGTGCGAGAGGAAATGCTGTCCCCGCAGCATCTGGTAGAATCCCATACCCCAGCCCGCAATAAGCCCGGCCCCCAGACCGGCCCACCGTGCCCGGTGCGACCGGAAGCAAAAAAACAGCATCATGAGCGCAAAACCGCCCGAAGCGTGCCCCGCCGGGAAACACCTGCCGGGGGAACGGCCTTCATTGGCGGGGTTCCGGCATTCCAGCACGCCCTGATGGACGTATTCGCCCCCGAACTCCTCAATCTGCTTGGGACAATAAACGTTGGTGAACTGTTTCGCACCGCCGAGCAGCATCGGGACAAGGGCCAGACTGAGGAGCAGCAGCAAGCACCCCCTGCGGCATTCCGGCGGCAGATTCCACCGTGCGCCGCCAAGCACCCCGGCGACACAGGCTATCCCGAGAACCACCAGCAGGATTTTAGGGCCATCGTAGAAAACCCATGTCAGCCGAGCGTGCAGCTCGTTGGACACCACCCATTCATGCGTGGCGGAATCGAACCACAAGCGTTGAGCCGCCGTGTCCCAACCGGTATAGGATTCCATCAGCGCCACCAGCACGAGGAGCAGTGCCCCAACGGAAAGCTGGGTGGCGATCATGCGTTTTGTCATGTGCCGAGAACCTCTCCCGATATGCGATACGCTGGATATACGACGGGATTGTGACGATTTCATGGCGGGCACCAAAGGAAAAACCAAAAGGATGGGCAAAACCGGAAAACAGGGCGTACGCCGCCCGGCTATGCCCGCTTTCGGCGGAGGGGAACACTGACGGGTGGTCGATGAAAGGGAATGTCTTGGAGAAAGGGAGACGGGCTGTATCGGGGAGAGGGAACCGTTTGACGGGCGCTCTTCTCGAAAAAAGCCCTCTCCCCCCGATAGGCAATGTTGTTTCTTGTGTTGTTATCGGAGGACCTTGATCCGCCCTCCGGACCTGACCTCCACAGGGGCCTTGGCGATATAGTCGCGCAGGCATTCGATGTGCGCGCGGCCCGTGTATTGCCATTTTATTTTCTTGAAGGCGGCGAAGCCGTCACCTCCCTCCGCCGCATAGTCCACCGTGGCGACGCGGTATACCGCTTCCGGGCGCAGAGGTTCCCAACCGCCCGCCTTTGTGCGGACGGATACGGCGGAAACGCGTTGCCCCACCGGTTTCGCGGGCTCCACCGAATACGTGAGCCCCGCGACCTGAAGAAACCGCCCCGCCCCGTTTTCGTAGCCGGATGCGCCATGTTCAAGCGCCCCGAGCAGTTGTTTTCCGGTCAAATCGCCGACAACGAGCGTGTTGTCGAACGGCATGGTCGTCAGCAGGTCACCCATCGTGACCACGCCGGTATGCAGAGGGGAACGCACAGTGCCGCCCACGGACAAGGCGACGGTCGCGCCGGTATCCCGTGCTCCCCAGAGCAGGGCGTCCATGAGGACGTCGCCGGACGGACATTCCTGCACGCGGCAGAGATGGGCGTCTTCCTCAAGGTCAACCTGCCGGCCGCTCGTGTCCCCGACAAGCAGGATTTTGCCTACAGGCTGCCCGATGAGCGACCGCAACTGGGCGGCGTAGCTGTCCAGCCGGGCGGAAAGTTTCTCATCAGGCGGAACGGTGACGTTCCGGCCATCCAGAACAATAGGTTCGCCGTTCCAGCGCTGCGCGATGCCCGCGTCGTTGAAGTCTATCGCAATATGCCCAAGCAGCTTGCAGGAAGACGCCGCCGTCACGACCAACACGGGCTCTCCGGACGGGGAGTGCTTCACAATGGGATACGGCCCGACGGCCTTGGGGTTTGTATTGGAAAGCAGGGAATGCGTATGCCCGCCGACGAACACATCCACGCCGTCCACCCGCCCCGCAAGCTCGCAGTCGACGTTCAGGCCCAGATGGGTCAGCGCGATGATAATGTTCACGCCCTGCGCCCGGAGCGACGCGACCGCTTCGCGCAAGGCCGTTTCCGCCGGACCGAACACGGCCTCCTTGCAGGGGGAGGCCAGAGAAGGCGTTTCCTCGTTGACCAGCCCCACAATGCCGATCTTGCGGCCCTGGCGCTCCACGACAGTCCAAGGGCGCGTGAGCGGCTTGCCCCCGGGTACGGGCGGAAGCGTCAGGTTGGCGGCCAGCACGGGCACATGCGTCCGCTCCGCAAAGCGCCTGAATTCGCCGCAGCCGTCGTCGAACTCATGATTGCCCGGCGTAAAGGCCGTATAGTCCAGGGCATCAAGCACCTCAGCCGCCACGTCGCCTTTGAACTGCGTATAGAACAGCGTCCCCTGAAATTCGTCCCCGGCGTCAAGGAGCACCACATTCGGTTCCGCCGCGCGCACCGTATCCACGGCCTGTTTCAGGCGCACACTGCCCCCGGACCCGCCAGCGCACTGGGCCGCATAGCAGGCCGTCCCTTTTTCGGTGGTCCCGCCGTACATGGAATGGACATCGTTGGTGTGCAGGACCGTCAACTCAAATGCCTGTGATGGCGCCGCAAAGCACAACAGGAGCAAAGACAGCAGCGGCAAGCGGATTTTCTTCATCGTTTTTCCTTTTTATGGACGGGCCGCACCGGCACCCAGCGCGTTTGACAATCGGCACGGGCAATGGAATCCTTCCGCGGAAGAGGCACGGGCAGGGCTTCTCTGGAAACACCCGCATAGCGCGGCCCGCATTCCCGGAACATGGGGATGAAAGCCGGGGCCGCCTGATCCGTGCCTACCGATTCCCTTTCCTTTTGCCAAGAGAAAACTATGGATACCATTCGTCTCGTTTCATGGAACGTCAACGGGTTCCGCGCCCTGAGCGGCAAACCCGACTGGGACTGGTTCGCCTCCACCGACGCCGATGTGGTGGCGCTTCAGGAAACCAAGGCTGAACCCGCGCAGATCGCCGAAGAACATCGCAGCCCCGAGGGCTGGAATGCCGAATGGCTGGCCGCGCAGGTCAAGAAGGGCTATTCGGGCGTCGCGGTCTTCTCGCGCCAAAAGGCCGCCCTCGAACCGCTCGCCGTGCACCGCGAACTCCCCGATCCCCGTTATCAGGGGGAAGGCCGCCTTTTGCACATCGAATACCCCGCCTTCCATTTCTTCAATGTCTACTTTCCCAACGGAACCAAGGACGACGGGCGGCTGGCCTATAAAATGGGCTATTACGACGCGTTCCTCGCCCATGCCGAAGAGCTGCGCCGCACCAAGCCCATCGTGGTCTGCGGCGACTTCAACACGGCCCACCGCCCCATCGACCTCGCCCGGCCCAAGGCCAACGAGGAAAACTCCGGCTTCCTGCCCATCGAACGCGCCTGGGTGGACCGCTTCATCGCCGCCGGGTACGTGGACACCTTCCGCCACATCCACGGCGACGAGCCGCACCAGTACTCGTGGTGGTCCTACAAGCAGCGCGCCCGCGTCAACAACGTCGGGTGGCGCATCGACTACTTTTTCGTTTCGGAGGAACTGGCCCCGGTCATCCGGGACGCGTGGATAGAAAACAACGTCTATGGTTCGGATCACTGCCCCGTGGGGCTGGAATTGGCCATAGCATAGTGTACAGACGGCGGAACCTCCGCATTCATTGCGGAGAGTAAAAACATGTGCGTGTGATAAAAATGGAATGCGGAGCCGCCGCGCCACCGGATAGGCAACGGGGCGGCGGCTTCGTTCCTCTTCAGAAGACAGCCGGAAGGCATGGCGGGGAAGGAAGGGGATAGAAACGAAAAAACCCTGCCGAAGCAGGGTCTTTCAAGACAAGTGAGTGGGGCGAATGATGGGACTTGAACCCACGGCCCTCTGGGCCACAACCAGATGCTCTGCCAACTGAGCTACATCCGCCACATGCAGCTGTGGTCTTTATATCAGAGCCATATTAACGTCAAGCCTTTCCGCAATATTTTTCCGATTTCCGCATCCCGAGGCCACCCGGGGAAGCCCGAAGATGCTCCTTGACCAGCCAAGGAACCCGATAGTATCTTGTGTCCTTTCCTCAGCTTCCGCAAACGGATCGCACCTGCGTTCCGCCCTCGCGCGGGGCCATCCTTCATCCAACCGACAACGCCCGGCTTTTCCGGGCCCACATACAGGGACAGTTCATGGACAAACTGATCATCGAAGGCGGCGTTCCGCTGACCGGCGTCGTGCATGTGAGCGGCTCCAAAAACGCGGCTCTCCCCATCCTCATGGGCAGCATCCTGCTCGACGAACCCGTGACCTACACCAATGTCCCGGATCTGCGGGATATCCGTACCACCTTCAAGCTCCTTGAACTGCTCGGCTGTCCGAACGCCTTTGAAAACGGGCAGGTCTCCGTGACCCCCGGCGCGCTCAGCCCGGAAGCCCCCTATGAACTGGTCAAAACCATGCGCGCCTCGGTGCTCGTGCTCGGCCCGCTGCTGGCCCGGCTCGGCGAAGCCCGCGTAGCCATGCCCGGCGGCTGCGCCATCGGGGCCCGCCCCGTGGATCTGCACCTGTCCGCCCTCGAAAAGATGGGGGCACGGTTCGATCTTGAGGACGGGTATATTCTCGGCCGCTGCCGCAAGCTCAACGGCGCGCACATCCATTTCGACTTTCCCACCGTCGGCGGCACGGAAAACCTGCTCATGGCAGCCGCACTGGCCGATGGAGAAACCATCCTTGAGAACGCCGCCCGCGAACCCGAAGTCGTCGATCTTGCCCGCTTCCTCATCGCCTGCGGTGCGCGCATCGAAGGCCACGGCACCAGCGTCATCCGCATTCAGGGCGTCCCGCGCCTCGGAGGCTGCACCTACCGCATCATGCCCGACCGCATCGAGGCGGGAACCCTCCTCGCCGCCGCCGGGATCACCGACGGCGAATTGCTGCTCACGGACTGCCCCTTTGAGGAGCTTGACGCCGTGATCGCCAAAATGCGCCAGATGGGCATGGAAATCGAACCCACCGCCGACGGCGTGCTGGCCCGCCGCTCCTGCGCCCTGCGCGGGGTGGACGTGACCACGCAGCCCTTCCCCGGCTTCCCGACGGACATGCAGGCGCAGATCATGTCCCTCATGTGCCTTTCCGAAGGTTCCGGGGTCATCAGCGAAACCATTTTTGAAAACCGGTTCATGCACGTGCAGGAGCTCGTCCGCATGGGCGCGGATATCCGCCTTTCCGGGCATACAGCCATCATACGCGGCGTCCAGCGCCTTACCGGGGCTCCGGTCATGGCCTCGGATCTCCGCGCCAGCGCCTCTCTCGTGCTCGCCGGGCTCGCCGCCAAGGGAACCACGACCGTACAGCGCATCTACCACCTCGATCGCGGCTATGAACGCATCGAAAACAAGCTCAACGCCGTAGGTGCGCGCATCCGCAGGGAAGCGGAATAGCACGATGGCGGGGGATTTCCCCCGCCTTTTCCATTATTGGCGATAATCCACCTTAGTTTTCAGGAGTTGCTTCCGTGTTCCAAAAGATGCTGAGAGAGAGAGAGAGAGAGAGAGAGAGAGAGAGAGAGAGAGAGAGAGAGAGCCGTATCACCAGACCCTGATCGCGCTTTTCGGCCTTCTGATTATCATGCTTCTTTGTTCAGCGGCTAACGGATACATTCTCTTTTCCAGCCACGCAACCGCCTCTGTATTCAAGTATATGAGGAGAGAGATTCTATTCTCCCTCATTCTCATGCTTCCCGTTTTCATTCCCGGCTTTCTTTCCACCCTTTATAGCGTACTGCTCTATATGACGGTACTGATTTTTACATTTGCCAATGCCATTCATTTTCACTTGTACGGCATGCCGATCGGCCCATATGTCTTTACTGTAATCAAGGAAACCTATTTTACGGAATCCATCGAATTTATAGAGCAATACTTTGACATTACAATCACTTTGATCATCCTTTGCGGGATAGCCCTTACTTTTCCGTTTCTCAGAATCGTGCTGAAGAATACAAAACGAAACTGGAAGTTATCAACTTTTATTGTTTTATTTTTTATTACTCTTTTCAGCATTGCTGCAGTTAGAAACGGTTTGAATACGGTTCTACAATGGAATTATTATTCATTTTTCGTCTATTCGCTTCAAGAAACCGCTAACGAACAAGCTATTCTTAAAAAGAACTATATTGGTTTACAGAACAATATACCCCAAGATATTACCTGCGACGCTCCAGAGAACCAACTTATTGTCGTTGTCATCGGGGAGTCTTCAGATAAAAACCATTACAGTCTGCATGGCTATCCAAGAAAAACAACACCTCTTCTTGAGGACATGGCGGATGAGCTTTTTGTATTCCAAGATGTCATTTCCCCACATGCGCACACCTCCGCCTCTCTATATAAAATTATGACATTTCACAGTCATACGGAAAAGGACTACCGCTGTACAGTAACCGATGTTTTTAATAAGGCGGGCTTTTATACTATCCTTTTATCAAATCAAGCGTACTTAGGCGAATTTGAAACAGCCACAAGCGCCTTGTTTTCCAATTGCATGACTAAGTACTACAGTTCTATGCAGGCTACGTCATTTTATCAATCCGCATACTATGATGACGTTTTGCTTGATCAATTTGAAAAACACCTTTCAAATAGCGGAAAAACGGTTATTTTCTTGCACCTCCTTGGCAGCCACGGAAAATATGAAAAACGTTATCCACCCGCATTCTCATATTTTCATGATGCGCCCCCCTACGGGAAGCCGGAACAGTACGCCACTATCAACCATTACGACAACAGCATTGCCTTTACAGACTTTATCCTTGCTCAGATCATTAAAAAATTAAAAAAGCTGAACAGGCCATCCGCTATGATCTATTTTTCGGATCATGGCGAAGCCATGTATGAAGACGGGCATACGGTCGGGCATGCGGAGATGGCAAAATCCCGATTTATGTTTGAAATTCCGTTTATAGCATACCTTTCGCCGGGCTACCGAAAACAACGGCCGGACTTCGCCGCAGCCCTATCCGAGTATGCCGAACGCCCTTGGCAAACAGATAACCTGAACTATTCTTTGTTCACACTTGCTGGAATCACATTTGAGGGATTTCTCTCGGAACGGGATGTTTTTTCACCGGATTTTGTCCCAACCAAACGAATCCTCGCGCAAGACGACTATGATACGCTTTTTCCAGAGCCTTTCGCATTTCAATAGCAAACTTGACAACCTCTCCCCGCAAATAAGAAACAGACCTCGACCACAGGAGAAAAACGATGGATACCACAAAGATTCTGGCTGACCTCAAAAAGCGTCCCGGCTTTACCGAAAACGTGGGCATGGTGCTGGTGCACAACGGCGTCGTGCGCGGGTGGGCCCGGGCCGACCATGCGCCCGTGAAATCCATGAAAGTCTCGCATGACCGCGCCAAGATGGACGCCATCTGCCGCGAGATGGAACAGCAGCCCGGCATCTTCTGCATCCATGCCGAAGCCGTGGAAGGCGAACTGAAGCCCGGCGACGACGTGCTGTTCCTCGTCGTGGCCGGGGACATCCGCGAACACGTCAAGGCGACGTTCTCGGAACTCCTCGACCGCATCAAGGCCGAAGCCGTCATCAAACAGGAGTTCACCGAATAGATTTGTCCAGGAAAGCCCCTGCCCGGCTTTGCCGCGTTGAAGCCAAGGCCGGAGCAGGCGCTTTCCCGTGCAGCGCGACGGCAACAAGCCGTAATCCCCACGGGCTTTGACGCGATATCTGGCGGCAAGGCCCAAAAAAATGCCCGCAAGGGACTTTTTCCATGAGCAAGAAAAAAGATACGCCGCGTCCGCTTCCCGATACGCTCGGCCTTCCCCCCACAGGGGCCGACTCCCATGCCCACCTCGACTCCGAGGGGATCATCGAACGGCTCCCCGAGGTTATGGGACGGGCCCGGAGCACGGGCCTTGCCTCCATCGGGCAAGTCTTCCTCGGCCCCGCCGCATACCACGCCAACAAGGGCACGTTCGCCAGCTATCCCGGCGTCTTCTTCCTGATGGGCATCCATCCCTGCGACGGGCAGGAGTGTACCGGAGCCACCCTCAAGGCCATGCGCGAAGCCTTTGCCGAAGATCCCCAGCTGCGGGCCGTCGGTGAAATCGGCCTCGATTTTTACTGGAAGGACTGCCCGCCCTTCATCCAGGAGGAAGCCTTCCGCGTCCAGCTCGCCCTCGCCAAGGAAACGGATCGCCCTGTGGTCATCCATTCGCGCGACGCGGCAAAGGACACCCTGCGGATTCTGGAAGCCGAAGGTTTCTCGGGACGCTCCGTGCTATGGCACTGCTTCAGCGGCGACGCCGTGGATTTTCTTGATCGTTTCCTTGCCAACGGCTGGCATATTTCCATCCCCGGCCCCGTGACCTATCCCGCCAACCACGACCTGCGCGAAGCCGTGAAACGTATCCCGCCGGACCGCTTGATGGTCGAAACCGACTGCCCCTATCTCTCGCCCGTGCCGTGGCGGGGCAAGCCCAATGAACCGGCACTCGTCGCCTTCACCGCCGAAACCGTGGCCCTTGAGCGCGGCATGGACCCCGCCGAACTCTGGACGCTCTGCGGCGACAACACCCGCCACTTCTTCAACGCGCCCGCCAAAGGGCTATAACCTGCCACTCCTCTTAACAATCTCCAATAACCTCTTATACTATCACCATTGCCGAGAAGCGTCTTGGCCCGAAACGGTTCAGGACCACACCGGAGCCTTGCTCTCCATTGCTTCCCGTTTCCCTTCCACCCTCAACAGCCCGCCGCGCCACCCGAACCCTGAACAGGGATTCGACAAACGCGAAAGTCTTTGAGGGCTGAGAGGAGGGGTGCGGGGGAAGGGGAACTTTCTTCAGAAAGTTCCCCTTCCCCGCATCATCGACCCTCCCGCACGAAACAAGGAACCATAGACGCTTCGCCGCAAATGCGATAGGTTGCAATCTACCTTGTATGCAGGCAACGCCACGGATGGGAAAGCGGCGTTCCTCTACAGGGCATTCCCGAATTGCCGGACGGCTCGCCGCCCGTGCAGCGGATTCGACAAACCGTCCCCTCCGGCGGCCCGAGGCCGCCTCTCTGAATCTATGCAAACACCCGCATCGTCAACGGCCTTTGTGGAAACCCTGTCCTTTGATGACCCGACACTGGCCAATGCCCTGTTCGGACCGCACAACGCCCACCTCAACGTCATCGCCGAACGCACGGGAGCGGATCTCTCCACCCGGGGAACCACGCTGGCCGTGACGTCCGATGATCCCGCGCTGCGCGAACGCATCCTGAATCTGTTCACCCAGTTTTACGGCCTGCTGCGCAGCGGGCACGCGCTCCAGAGTTCCGATCTGGAGCAGGGGCTCCAGCTCCTTGAGAGCGATCCGGGCTCGGATCTGCGCCGTTCGTTCCGCGACGAGGCCGTGCTCTCCCTGCCCAAGAAGACCGTCACCGCCCGCAACGCCGCCCAGCGCGCCTATCTGGAAACGCTGCGCAGCAACGAAATGGTCTTTTCCGTGGGACCGGCCGGAACCGGCAAGACCTACCTTGCCGTGGCGATGGCCGTGCATATGCTCAACGCGCGGCGGGTGCGCCGCATCATCCTGACCCGCCCCGCCGTCGAGGCGGGCGAGAAGCTCGGCTTCCTGCCCGGTGATCTCGCCGAAAAGGTCAACCCGTATCTGCGCCCTCTTCACGATGCCCTGCTTGACATGCTCGGGCCCCAGAAGATGGCCTCGCTTCAGGAAACGGGCATTATCGAAGTCGCGCCGCTGGCCTTCATGCGCGGCAGGACCCTGAACGACGCGTTCATCATCCTTGATGAGGCGCAGAACACCACGCGCGAACAGATGAAGATGTTCCTGACCCGCCTCGGCTTCGGCTCACGGGCGGCGATCACCGGCGACATCACCCAGATAGACTTGCCCGCGCAAGGCGAGGACAGCGCGTCGCGTTCCGGTCTGGTACATGCCCTGCATGTCCTCAAAGGCGTCAAAGGCGTTGCTTTCCGGCATTTCACTTCCGCCGACGTGGTACGCCACCCTCTGGTCGGACGAATAGTACAGGCCTATGATGACTACGAGAAACTCCCCTCTTCGCATCAATGAGCTTTCCCGGATAACACGGACGCTGTTCCGGCAGCATCATCACGGCGTGGGCCTCTTCATCCTGATCGCCACCCTGTTCGTGCTCTCGTTTCTGGCGGGCCTTCAGCCGCCCATGCAGTTCCGGGTGTTCATGGCCGGGGAAGTGGCCGACAGCGATGTCGTCGCGCACCGCAGCCTGACGGTGGAGGACACCGAGGCGGCCAAGATCAAGCGCAATCAGGTCGCCATGCTCCAGCCCACGGTGTTCGACCTCAGCGTGACCGAAATCGCCGCGTTGCGGCAGAAGATCTTCGGTATGCTCAAGCTGATCAACGGGCAGGAAACCTCTCCCGAGGCGCAGGACGCCTTGCGCGCTTCGCTCGCGGAAAAGCTCGCAACGCCGGTCAGCTCGGATTTGCTCGCCCAGTGGATGAGCCCCGAAGTGCAGGAGTATGTCCTCTCCACGGGCTTGCCGTGGTTTGAAGATCGCTTGCGCGAGGGCGTGGTGGGCGACGTGCGCCTTGCCCTGCCCTCCAAGAACGGGATCATCGTCCGCGACGTGGACACAAAGGCGGAAACCCTGCGCCCCGACGTATCGGATATCCGCGACGTGCCCGCCGTGCTCGCGGCCTTCACGCAGAAGCTGCGCTCCGCCGAAAAGCTCACCCCGCAGGGCCGCCGCGCCGTGCTGGTCCTGTTCTCGCCGCTGATCATGCCCACGCTCACCCTGAACCGCGAGGCCACGCAGGCCCTCGGCAATGCCGTGGCCCAGACCGTGGAGCCCGTCTACTACCATATCCAGAAGGGTGAAGTCGTCGTTTATCAGGGCGAGCGCGTCACCCGCGAGAAGCAGCTCAAGCTCCAGAGCCTCTACCAGAAGCAGGAGGGGCTGATCCATTCGCGTACCGTGGCGGGAACGTTCGTCTTTTCGCTCATCCTGACGCTCGGCCTGTTCATGGCCCCGAGCGGCAAACCGGGCACCCCCCTGCGGAAAAAGGACTTTTTATTCATCTCGCTGCTGCTGTTCGTCTTCGGCATCGCGGCGAAAGGCACCTACATGCTCGTGGGCAAGGTCGTCCAGCCGCAGGACATCGCCCTCGTCATCCACTTCTTCCCCGTGGCGGGCGCCGCGGGGCTGTGCGCGCTCATCTTCGCGGCCCGGCGCTATTGCGTGGTGGGCCTGCTGATATCCCTGTTCGCCTGCGTCATGCTCAAGGCCGACCTTCCGCTGTTTTTGTTCTTCTTCCTCTCCGCCATGCTGAATACATGGCTCGTCATCCGGGCGCAGAGCAGGCAGGACGTGGTCATCGGCATCATCCCGCTGGCGCTCGGGCAGATCATCATCGCCCTCGGCAGCGGCTGGCTGGAGGGTTTCCGAGGCGGCAACACGTTCCTGTGGCTCTTCGGCATCGTTTCCCTCAACGCCTTCATTTCCATAGCTATCCTGTTCGCCATCAGCCCGATCATCGAAATGGCCTTCCGGTACACCACCCGGTTCCGGCTCATGGAGCTGATGAACCTCGAACAACCGCTCCTCCAGGATCTCATGGTGGCCATTCCGGGGACCTACCACCACTCGCTGGTCGTCTCCAACATGGTGGAAGCCGGAGCCAAGGCCGTGGGTGCGAACAGCCTGCTGTGCAAGGTCGCGGCCCTCTACCACGACATCGGCAAGCTGGCCTATCCCGACTATTACATCGAAAACCAGTTCAACGGCCCCAACCGGCACGACAAGCTGGCTCCGGCCATGAGCGCCCTCATCCTGCTTTCGCATGTCAAAAAAGGCACGGAACTCGCCGCGCAGCACCATTTGGGCGACGAAATCGAGGACATCATCCGCCAGCACCACGGCACGGGCCTGATCAAGTTTTTCTACGCCAAAGCCAAGGAGTTGGGCGAAAATCCCCGCATCGAGGACTACTGCTATCCCGGCCCGCGCCCGCAGACCCGCGAAGCGGCCATCGTCATGCTCGCGGACGCGGTGGAAGCCTCCAGCCGCACGCTCACCGATCCCACGCCCGCACGCATCAAGACGCACATCGACACGATCATGAAGGGGATATTCTCCGAGGGCCAGCTTGACGAGTCCGAACTGACATTCAAAGACCTTCATAAGCTGTCGGAAAGCTTCGCCCGCATCCTGACGGGGCTTTTCCATCAGCGTATCGCCTACCCTGATTTGAATAAAGACAAGAAACCGGCCAGCGACAAACCCGAACAGGCCAAAGTGCAGGCCAAGCCTGAAGAAAAAACGGAACAGCGCCCCGACGTCAAACGTACTGTCGCCTACGCGGCCTCCAGCGTGATGCCGGGCTCCTCCGGTGCGGCGGCCCCGAACGGGCCGGAACAACAGGGCGCGGCCCCGGCAGCTCCGGCGGCACCCCGCACACCCGTACCCCCTTCAGCGAATCCGGGCTCGCCCATTGACCTTGTCTACCCCGTCGTTCCCGGCCCGCCGAAACCCGTCAACAAAGGGCCGCTGTCCATGAAGCCCGTGGGGAAACGCCCATGAGCCAGCTCGAACGTTTTCCGCAGGAGCAAACCGATGCGCCCTCCGGTTCCGGCGCTCTCCGGCTCAACCTTTCCGGCGGCGGACTGTGCTGGAGGCTCCCGTTCTGCAGGACGGAACTGCACCGGGCGCTCTCGGCCATGCTCCGCGCAGCCGGCTCCGGGCCCGCCGAACTGGATCTCATCCTTGTCCGCGATGCGGGCATGGCGGACTACAACCTGCGGTACATGGGTTGCCACGGCCCCACCAATGTCTTATCTTTTCCAATAGACGAGCAGATCGCCGGGCCGGAGGACGAAGACGTCCCCGTCCAGCTCGGGAGCCTCGTCTTTTCCGTCGACACCCTGCACCGGGAAACGCTCCTGTACGGACAAGATCCGGAGGAGCATTGCCTCAGGCTTCTGGCCCACGGGCTCGGGCATCTGGCCGGTTACGACCACGGCCCTGAAATGGATGAATTGTGTTCCGAAATGCTGTCTGCGGCAGAGGCTTGGCTGACTGCCCAATGAAGAGCAAAAGGGGAACAACTACTTGCCATTTCCATAGCGCTGTGATAGATGCCCTCCAATATGGAAGCGCCTCAGATGTGCCCCCACACATCCGGTGGCTTTCTGCGGGCTCTGCATTGGGGTCCGTCGAGTGGTGAGTGATTCCATCAGATTTTTCGATTTCATTCTGTATGGAAAAGCGTGACAGGGTTTCCTAGTCACATAAACTGTCCAAGGAGGACGCACACATGGCTGAAGTCACCTACAAGGGTAAAACCTTCGAAGTTGATGAAGACGGCTTCCTGCTCAAGTTCGATGAGTGGTGCCCGGAATGGTTGGAGTACGTGAAGGAATCCGAAGGGATTACCGATCTGAACGAAGACCATCAGAAGATTCTCGACTTCCTTCAGGACTACTACCGCAAGAACGGGATCGCTCCTATGGTGCGCATCCTGTCCAAGAACACCGGCTACAAGCTGAAAGAAGTGTACGAACTCTTCCCCTCCGGCCCCGGTAAGGGAGCCTGCAAGATGGCTGGTCTGCCCAAGCCCACCGGCTGCGTGTGATCCCATCTTAGGGAAGATGACGCGCCGTAAAGCCTTTCGGTAAACGGCTGCGTACGCATTGTTCCCATACAGGGCGAGAGGTTTCCTCTCGCCCTGTTTTTTTGTTGTTATCTCTCATTGAAAAGACCCGGTTTCGGGAAAAAAATACAAGTAAGGCTCTTTACCTTTGTACGGCCCACAGGTAGAGTCTCATTCAAGTGAATATGGCAATGCCGAAAGAACGGTTTCGCCGGCCGGATAACGCTAGAGGATGCCCGGCCGGGTCGACATTGCAGCACCTCCTGAGCAAGGGAAAGGCCCAAGGGGCCTTGCAGCACATATTCGCTGTCAATTTTGCAGGACGCTTTGCCCTTGCCGTTCCGGCCGGGGTGAAAACGCCTAACTCAAAGAAACGGAGGCTCACATGAAATTTTCCCGTTCTATTGTCCTCGCCGTCGCCCTGATCTTCGCTTGGGCCACGGCCGGTTTTGCGGCCCACTCGGCCGAAATCTGCCAGAAGCGCATTGAAAGCTTCAACTATCTGGTGGACTACTCCGGCTCCATGATGATGAACTTCCCCTCCGTCGGCAAGACCAAGATGGCCGTTGCCAAGGAAGTCATCAAGCGCGTCAACGACATGGTGCCCGAACTCGGCTATCAGGGCGGCCTGTACACCTTCGCTCCTTACGGCGCGGTCGTGAACCAGGGCCCGTGGGTTCGCTCCACCCTCGCCGCCGGCGTCGACAGCCTGAAGGACAATCTGGAAACCTTCGCCCGCTTCACGCCCATGGGCGACGGCATCCAGGCCCACAACGGCATCATCAGCCAGATGACCCCGCGCGCGGCCGTCATCCTCGTGAGCGACGGTGAAAGCAACCGCGGCATCAGCCCCATCGACGAAGTCAAGGCCATCTACGCCGCCAATCCGAACGTCTGCTTCCATGTGATCTCCGTCGCCTCCTCTCCTGAAGGCCAGGCCACTCTGGACGCCATCGCGGCCCTCAACGCCTGCTCCGTGTCCGTCAAGGCCATCGACCTCCTCAAGAGCGACGCCGCCGTCGACAAGTTCGTGGGCGATGTGTTCTGCCAGGAACGCGTGGCCGTCGTTGAAGACGTCGTCGTCCTCCGTGGCGTCAACTTCGCCTTCGACAAGTACGACCTGACCCCCGAAGCTCAGGGCATCCTTAATGAAGCCGCCCGCATCATTATGGAACACCCGAACATGAAGGTGCAGCTCCTCGGCTGGACCGACAGCATCGGCACCGACGCTTACAACCTGAAGCTCTCTCAGCGCCGTGCTGACGCCGTGAAGAACTATCTGGTTGCCCAGGGCGTGCCCGCCAGCCGTATGATTGCCATTGGCAAGGGCAAGTCTTTCCGCTATGACAACAATACGGAAGAAGGCCGGTACATGAACCGCCGTACTGAACTGGTCTTCATGGACTAGTACTCAGGTAACAATCAACAAAGGCCCGGCGGACTCTCGTCGGGCCTTTTGCGCTCAAGAGGACCTTTCCCCAATGCAGTTAATCAAGAAATCCACACTGTTCGCTCTGGTTCTTTCGTCCGCCCTGATCTGCGGCCAGCAGGTTCAGGCCGCTAAACCCAGCGCCGCTCCCGCTCAGGAAACCACCCTTGAGGTGAAGGCCAAACTCGACGCTTTCGCCAAGAGCTACGTGGCCCGCGCCAACGACACCCTGAAGAACAACCGCCAGAACATGTCGGTGACCAAGCAGGGCAAGGGCTATGTGGCCCGTTACACGGAAGTGGACGCCTCCACCATGACCACGGAAATCTACCCCGGCAAGGGCCCCGGCTGCGAATACGTGGGCCACATCGTATATCTTGAAAAGGTATACGAATGCACCGGCAAGACCATCTCCGAGGCCAAGACCGGCACCTTCACGACCCCGAAAGCCCGCCGTATCCGCGAACTGACCCGTTACGACGGCAAAAAGTGGATCTACTAGCCGAATGAACAGGGGGCGCTGCTCCGCCCTGCACCCGCCGGGGGGAACCATTCCCCCCGGCCCCCTCGAAAAAGAGTACAGAAAGGCCGGACGGCAACACCGTCCGGCCTTTCCGTACTCTTCAGCGGCGCACGGTTTACGCCACATCAGATACTCTTCTCAAACCGCCTGTCCATCCAGCGCCCTTTCAGCCTTTCCATACAACGGAACTCCTGACGCGTAACCTCCCCGCCACTCAAAAGCCTTAGGAAGAGAGGGGGAGGTGCAGAAGGGCAAGAGGAAGCCCTTTCCTCTCCCCTCCTGCCGTCTTCATAGATTAGCTCAAGAGAAGCTGAGGACCGTCTCTGAGAGGCAAAACGTGCCCAACAAGCCATCCGGGCTCACCGAGAGCGGCAAGGCGCTCCAGAGCCTCTTCTACGCGCTCCTGAGGCACAGCCAGCACCAGCCCCCCGGAAGTTTGCGCGTCGAATACGAGGGTGGCCCTCAGGCTGTCCACATCGGGGCTCACGAACGTACGGCAGGAACAATGCCTGCGGTTGGCATAACTGCCCGCAGGAATCAGGCCGTCAGAGGCGAACGCCTCCACGTTGTCGATAAAAGGCAACGAGGCGGTGTCTATCTCGACGACGACCCGGGAACCCCGCGCCATCTCCAGCAAGTGCCCGCCGAGCCCAAATCCCGTGATATCCGTTGCGGCCTTGAGGTTCATGGCCCGCAGCACTTCGGCGGCGTTCGCGTTCAAATGGGTGGCCCAACGGTAGAGATCTGCTTCGGCCTTGCCGCTGCCGTCCCACTGTGCCTTGATTGCGGTCGCCAGCACGCCTGTGCCGAGCGGCTTAGTCAGCACAAGCGCGTCTCCGGGACGCAGCCCGGCGTTACTGGCCACGGCGCCAGGATCCACATAGCCGGTCACGGACAAACCGTATTTGATTTCCGCGTCTTCCAGCGTATGCCCGCCGGCAAGCACGGCTCCGGCCTCGACGATTTTTTCAAGGCCGCCCGCCAGAATCTCGGCAAAGACCTCCAACGGCACATCCTGTGCCGGGAACGCCGCGATATTCATCGCCGACCACGGAACCCCACCGACGGCGTACACGTCCGAAAGCGCGTTCGCCGCCGCAACCTGACCGAACAGCCGGGGATTGTTGCCGAGAGGACTCAGCACATCCACCGTCTGCACCAGCGCCATTCCCGCAGGCGGCGTGCGGAGGATCACGGCATCCTCGTTGTGCTCAAAACCGTGCAACACGCGCCCCTCCGGGTCCGGCACACCCGGCAGGGACGCCAATACCTGCTCCAGCAACTCTGGAGCCGTCTTCGCCGCTCAGCCGGCGGCCTTGGCTTTGTCCATCAGTCTGAACGACATGACATGCTCCTTGAATGAAGGTTGATGACGGAAGAACCCCTCTCAAAACCTAAGGGGAATACGGCACGTGTCTCCTTTTTCCTCAGACAGCCCACCTCCACCATTCGAGGGAGGGGCTGAAGCTAGAATTCTTCCCTATCCAGCACGCGGCAGCCGATGGCCTCGGCCAGATGCGGAACGCCGATGGATTCCGATCCGGCGAGATCCGCAATCGTCCGGCTTATCCGCAAGATCCGCGTATAGGCGCGGGCGGAAAGCGCTAGCCTCTGCACGGCTTCCCGCAGAAAAGCCCTTTCCGGCGCTCCCATGCGGCAGTGTTTCTCAAGAAGGCTGCCGGACAGATCGGCATTCGTCCGGCAATAGCGAACCTCCGCATAGCGCGCTTGCTGTACGGCCCGCGCAGCAAGCACACGTTCGCGCATCCGGGCCGACGTCACAGGCGAGGCTCCGGCCTGCAGCTCCTCGTACGGCACGGCGGGCACATTGATATGCAGGTCGATGCGGTCCAGAAGCGGCCCGGAAAGCCGCGCCCGATAGCGGCGGATCAGCCCCGGCGAACAGACGCACGTATGCCGGGGATCGGTGGCATAGCCGCAAGGGCACGGATTCATGGCCGCCACCAGCATACAGTCCGCCGGAAAGGTTACCGAATGCGCCGATCGGGATACCGTCACCGTACCGCCCTCAAGCGGCTGCCGGAGCACGTCGAGCGTATTCTTGCCGTATTCCGGCAGCTCGTCGAGAAACAGCACTCCCCGGTGGGCCAGAGAAACTTCGCCGGGCCGGGGATAGGCTCCGCCTCCGACCAGCGCCACATCAGATACCGTGTGGTGCGGCTCGCGGAAAGGCCGCTCCGATACCAGCCCCTTGCCTCCGAGCATCCCCGCCACGCTGTAAATTTTGGTCACTTCCAGCGCCTCGTCCGGCTCGAGGGGCGGGAGTATGGACGGAATGCGCTTGGCGAGCATGGTCTTGCCGCTTCCTGGCGGGCCGATGAGCAGCAGGTTGTGCGCGCCCGCCGCCGCGATTTCAATGGCCCGCTTGGCGTGCTCCTGCCCTTTGACGTCGGCGAAATCCAGAATCCCCCGCGCGGGGTCCTCATCGGATACGGGCGGCTCGGCGGGGGTCAGCTCGCATTCACCCATGAGGAACCGTACGGCTTCGTCCAGCGTCGCCGGACCATAGGCGGGAAGCCCCTTGACCAAGGCCGCTTCAGAGGCATTTTCCGGGGCGGTGACGATGCCCTTCGCGCCTTCGTTCCGGGCCAGCATCCCGAGCGGCAGAACCCCGGGCACTGGCTTGATGGCGCCGCTCAGGGAAAGCTCCCCGGCGAGAAACCAGCCCTCCAGCCGCTCCGCGGGCAAGACACCCGCCGCCCCCAGCAAGGCCACGGCCAGCGGCAAGTCATAGGCGCTTCCGGCCTTCCGGCGGTCCGCTGGAGCCAGATTGACGGTGATGCGCGCCGCGGGCAGCGTGAACCCGCATGAACGCATGGCCGCGAACACCCGTTCCTTGGCTTCGCGTACAGCGCCTTCCGCAAGCCCGACCATCACAAAGGCGGGCATCCCCTTCCGCAGGAAATCCACTTCCAAATCCACCCGGAAGGCGTCCACGCCCTGCAACGCCCCACATGCCAACCTGACGATCATACTCTGTCCTTTACGCAATGCCTCCGGCGGCCCTGTACCTGCATTCCCCCGGAACCTGTCTTGCTCAACGCCAGGGCAAACGGCGACGCCTTCCCCCTACATAACATCTACCCCAAAACTAGCATACAACAGCTAAGCAAGACAAATAGCCGCCTGCACGCCAGCTGGCCCTCCCTTTTCCTCTTCACCGCAGGATTCTTTTGCTCCCGATCCCATCCCCAACGGCTTTCCCCATAAAAAACGCCCGAACGACATCGTCCGGACGCGGCCCGCCGGGGAAAACCGGCAACAGGGATTCAATAAACACGGAAGCCTTTAGGGAGGGAGCCTGACAGATTTGGGGAGAGGCAGGAAAACCTTTCTCCAGAAAAGCCCTCCTGCCTCTCCCCAATTCCATACAGCAACCTACTTCCGCTTCTCTTCCTCAAGGATCTCTTCGGCGCGCAAAAGCGCCTCGTCGAGCGACGGGTAGATGTTCTCTTCGCCAACGGCGCGGAGAATGCCGACCCGCTGGAGCGTCCTGCGGGCGGGTTCCTGCACGGCGGCAAAGAGGACGCGACAGCCTTCCTGACGGCGCTCAAGAAACGCCTCCAGTGCGTGGATACCGGTCATGTCGATGGCGGGCGTGTTGTGCAGGTACATGATGAATACCTTGGGAGGCGTCTCCATCGCGTCCAGCGTGGACTGGAACCGGTCGGCCACCCCGAAGAACAACGGCCCGTTGATGGCGAAAATCTCCACGCCGTCAGGCACGGATTCCTCATCGGGCAGGGGAATGTCGTGCGCGGCGGCCTCTTCCTCTTCGCCGGAAACGCAGGTGTGGATGCCCGTCAGCTCGCTCATGCGGCGCATGAACAGCAGGGAAGCCAGCATGACCCCGGTATATACGGCTACGGTCAGATCGAAGATCACCGTCAGCGCGAAGGTCAGGATCATCACCGACCAGTCGGACTTCGGCCCTTGGAAAATATGCCGCACCGTCCGCAGATCGCTCATGTCATAGGCGACCATGACCAGCACGGCGGCGAGAGCCGCCAGCGGGATGTATTCGGTCAACGGCAGAAGCCACATGACCACCACGACGAGGAACAGGGAGTGCACGATGGCGGAGATGGACGAATGCGCACCAGCGCGTACGTTGGTCGCCGTGCGGGCAATGGCGCCCGTGGCGGCGAAGCCGCCGAAGAACACCGAGGCCACGTTGCCGATGCCCTGCGAAATCAGCTCCATATTCGAATTGTGCCTGTCGCCCGTCATGCTGTCCGCCACCACACAGGCCAGCAGCGATTCGATGCCCGCCAGCAGGGCGATGGTCAGCGCGTCGGGGAACAGCTCGCGGATACGCTCAAAGGTGATCCCGTACGGCAAAGTGAACTCAGGGAAGCCCGTGGGCAATGTGCCGAACCGGGAACCGATGGTATCGGTCGGCAGGGAGAACAGCCACACCAGCAGCGTGGACAGGAACACGGCCACCACAGGGGCGGGAATCTTGGGGATCTTATGCCTGACGATCAGGATGACCAGCAGCGTGAAGGCCGCCACCCCGAACGTCGCTGGGCTGAAATCCATGGCGTTTTGGGCATAAGCTCCCCACTTATCAAAAAATTCCGGCGGGGTATCGACAAGCGGGAGCCCGAAGAAGTCCTTCATCTGCGAGGAGAAAATCAGCAGCGCAATCCCGGTGGTGAAGCCCGTGGTCACCGGATAGGGGATATATTTGACCAGCGCCCCCAGCCGCAGGAACCCGAAGATGACGAGCAGGATGCCCGCCATCAGCGTCGTCAGGACAAGCCCCTCGTAGCCGTGCCGGGACACGATGCTGTAAATGATGACGACGAACGCGCCCGTCGGCCCGCTGACGGGGAACCGGCTCCCGCTGAAAAACGCCATGAAAAAACCGGCGATGATGGACGTATACAGCCCCCGTTCCGGCGTCAGGCCGGAAGCGATGGCGAACGCAAGCGCGAGCGGAAGCGCCACCACGCCCACGGTGATCCCCGCCGAAACGTCCTTGGACAGCATCCCAAGGCTGTACCCGCTGCGGATTGTCTTAAAAAGGCTCGGAACAAGCGGCGATTTGTGCTGTGCCGGCTGTATGCTGGACATGAAACCTTCTCCTCCCAACAAAACGAGGCATGAAAAAAGGAAATGAAGCAGCCTTACATTTGCGGATCGGACGGAGACGCCGGGACGGCACGCCTGCCGATCATAAGCTTGCGCTCGTAATAACGGAGCACAGCCGAAATGCTCAATGTCATGGCCAGATAGAAGATGGCGACGGTCAGCCACACTTCAAAGGCCCGGAAGTTCACGGCGATGATTTCCTGCCCCTGCCGGGTCAGTTCGCCCACGCCGATGACGACGAGCAGGGAAGTATCCTTCAGCGAAATGATGCACTGGTTGGTCAGCGGGGGAATCATGCGCCGGAAGGCCTGAGGCCAAATGATGTAGAGCATGGTCTGGGCCTGCGTGAGCCCGGTGGAGCGTCCGGCCTCGGTCTGCCCCTTGTCGATGGACTGGATGGCGCCGCGCACGATTTCCGCGATATACGCGCCGGAGTTCACGCCGATGGCGATGACGCCCGCCACGTCGGGGGGAATGCGCATACCAAGGGCCAGCGGCAAGCCGAAATAGAGGAACATAACCTGAACGATAAGCGGCGTCCCGCGGATCGCTTCGATGTAGAGGATGGCGATGCCGCGGAGGAAGCGGCTCCGGGAGGTATTGGCAAGCCCGGTGACCACGCCGAGCAGGAGACCGACGAGCAGGCCGCCCAGCGTGATGATGAGCGTCAGCTTCATCCCGCCGAGGAGCTGGGGCGCGGTTTCCAGAATGATCGAAGGTTCGAAATCAAAAGCCATGAGGCACCCGATGGATTAAAGGAGAAAAAGGGACGGGGAGGCAGAAACCTCCCCGTTGCTCTATTCCAGCGAATAGAGGCACCCTACATATCAGATTCCTTGGGTGCGAAACCGAACCACTTTTCGTACAGCTTGGCGTAGGAGCCGTCCTTGCGCATCTGGTCAAGGACGCCGTTGACCTTCTTCACCAGCTCCTCGTTGCCCTGGGCAAAGCCGATGCCGTACTTCTGGCCTTCGTACAGAGGGCCGACAACCTTGGCCTTGCCCTTGCCGGCGCTGTTGGCGAACGCGGTCACCACGGGCATGTCGAACACCACGGCATCGACGCCCTTGCTGAGCAGTTCAAAGAACATGCCGTCGTTGTTGGGGAACTGCTTCAATTCCTTCGCTTTGCCGAAATCCTTCATAAACGGCACGGAAGAGGTGCCGGTCTTCACGGCAACGACCTTGCCCGCGAGGTCTTCAACCTTGCTGATGCCCTTTTCGTCGTCACGGACGAGGATCTTGAGGCCGGACGTATAGTAGCCGTTGGAGAACTGCACGACCTTGGCGCGTTCAGGCGTGATGGTCATGCCGGCGATGCCCACATCCACGTTGCCGGTCTGGAGGCCGGGGATGATGCCGTTGAAGTCCATGGGCTGAAATTTGTAGGAGAGGCCCAGCTTCTTGGCGATGGTTTCCCAGAGCTCGATATCAAAACCGGTAAACTTGCCGTCCGGCCCCTTGAATTCGAAGGGCATGAAGTTGGTGTCGTGAGCGACGACAAGTTCCTTGGCAGAGGCGGGGGCGACCAGCACGGTCATGAGAACAAAACCCATGATCAGGGCAGCGATACGTTTCATTATCAACCTCTTTGGGTTAGGGGAGAAAGGAAGGGCCGCATCCGGAACCTTCGGAAAAACGGCGTGGCCTTTTCCACTGCGGAGGGACGGACCCGTCCCGGCGACAGAAACCGAGAGGCATCCACGCGACTCCTCCTGCGCGGACCCCCTGTTCTGAGGAAGAGCATTTCCCATGCCGCGAAATCCCCCGACTCCTGCGGCACACACCCTTCCCCAGCATACCAACCCCTAGAATCACGCATCCATCAACAAAAATCAAGTGCAGATACCGTATTTCCGTAAAGCCGCGCTCCACGCCAGCTTACGGATACGGCGTTCCGCCTTTTGCGCTCATCTCCCCGCGACCGCTTTTCTTTTCTGTTGACGCGCCCCGTGCTCACGTCTAATACTCCTTCCTTATTTTTAGGAGGAGAAACCATGTTTCGTACCGTGTTGACCAGCCTTCTCGCCGTATTGGTGCTTTGCGGCTCCGCGTTCGCCGCAGAGAAAACGCTCATCGCCGCCGCCAACCCCACGTGGCCGCCCATGGAGTTCCTGGACGAAAACAAGAACATCATCGGCTATGACCGTGACATCATTGCCGCAATCGCCGAAGAGATCGGCATGAAGAGCGAGTTCCGCAACATCGCGTGGGACGGCATCTTCGCGTCGCTCGAATCCGGACAGGCCAACGTCATCGCTTCCTGCGTGACCATCACGGACAAGCGCAAGAAGGCCTACGTGTTCTCCGATCCCTACTACGAAGTCCATCAGGCCGTCGTCGTCGCCAAGGACTCCGCCATCAAGAAGCCCGAAGACCTCAAGGGCAAGAAGGTCGGCGTGCAGATCGGCACCACCGCCATCGAAGCGCTGCGCAAGATGAACGTGGACATCGACCTCCGCACCTATGACGAAGTCGGCCTCGTGTTCGAAGATATGCGCAACGGCCGCCTCGACGTCGTGGTCTGCGACGATCCCGTCGCCCGCTACTACGCCAGCCGCAAGGAAGGCTACAAGGACCTCATGAAGGTCGCCTTCCTCACCGAAGACGTCGAGTACATCGGCTTCGTGTTCAGCAAGGACAACGCCGAACTCGCCGCTCAGGTCAACAAGGGCCTCAAGGCCATCCGCGAAAACGGCAAGGAAAAGGCCATCCGCAACAAGTGGCTTGGCGAATAAAAGATGAAGATTGGGGAGGGGAGAGGAAACCCTTCTGGAGAAGGGTTTCC
>OGZT01000673.1_pt1 | contig 26532 bp, 22 predicted proteins | sample 1576891 | NCBI WGS metagenome assembly OGZT01 (sample SAMEA3541521, study PRJEB24748) | human gut metagenome | biome: human gut; feature: human-associated habitat; material: faeces | place: China | collected 2012 | reverse complement strand
CGGGCTTGCCCTCTCCGTCACCTTCGGTGACACCTCTCCCAAAGGGAGAGGCATTGCCGACGTGCCAAAAGTCAGCAATGCCCAAATCCGCAGTTAGGCCAGTGGCACTCGGCGCAGCCAAGGCAGAGGCCGCCCTCGCCCAGACGGGCAATATCCTCGGCGGTGATGGCATCGTCGGCCAGCAGGCGGGGCAGCAGCAGATCAAAGATGGTGCGTTTGGCGTACATGACGCAGCCGGGCAGGCCACAGACCGGCACACCGTCCAGATAGCTCACGAGGAACATAGCACCCGGCAGCACCGGTGCGCCGTAGGTGACGATGTCCGCGCCGGTATTCCGGATGGCCAGCGGGGTGCGGTCGTCGGGGTCCACGCTCATGCCGCCGGTGGTGAAGATGAGCTCACAGCCCGCCTCTTTCGCTTCCAGAATGGCGGCGGTGATGCCCGCCGGGTCGTCGTCGCAGACCTTGTGGAAGGTCATCTCGCAGCCGTATTCGGCCAGCTTGCCCACGAGGATGGGGGTGAACTTATCCTCGATGCGGCCCTTGAACACCTCGCTGCCGGTGGTGATAACGGCAAACTTCTTGGCCTGCATGGGCAGCACGTTCAGGATAGGCTCACTGCCTGCGGCAGCCTGCATGGCATCCATCTTCTCCTGTTCGATGACCAGCGGGATGATGCGGGTGCCGGCCAGTTTCTGGCCCTTTTTCACGGGCAGGTCGCCGTGGATGGTGGCAATCATCATCTGGGGCGTGCGGTTCACGGCCAGCAGGGCTTCGCGGTTGATCTTCAGCAGGCCGTCGCAGTCGGCGATGAGCTCGATCTTGCCCTCCTTCGGCTCGGTGCCGTGGATGTTCTTGCCCGCAGCGGCCTTGTACAGCAGCGCGGCGGCTTCGTCCTCGTGGAGGATGCCGGGCTTTTTCTCCCAGACGTAGAGGTTTTCTTTGCCGATGGAGAGCAGCACGGGGATGTCCTCGGGCTGGATGATATGGCCCTTGCGGAAACGTGCGCCCTTGAACTCGCCGGGAATGATTTGGGTAATGTCGTGGCAGAGCACCTGGCCTGCCGCGTCTTCGGTACGAATCAGTTTCATATCTGTCTTCTCCTTACAGGCCCGGCATCTGGGCAACGAGCCAGTCGGCCAGAGCCTGCGCATCTTCCAATCCAAAATCTGCCCCCGGAATGTCTCCCACCACCGCCAGCGGCTGGAAAGACACCGGTGTGTCCGAAATTTCTTTGCGGACAACTTCGATTTTCGGCCAGCCGCTGTCCTTGAAGCCTTCCAGCAGCACCAGATCATAGCCGTGGCGCTCGAAGAGCGCCAACAAGTCCTGCTCCGTCAGGCGGAACATCTCGGTCAGCAGATAGCGCTGGCCGGAGTAGACCGCCACCCCCTCGGCCCCCGCTTCCCGCAGACGGTAGCTGTCGGTGCCGGGGACATCGGGAGTGAAATCATGGCCGTCGTGCTTGATAATGCCCACTTTCAGCCCCCGGCTGCGCAGGGCAGGCAGAAGCTTTTCCAGCAGCGTCGTCTTGCCGCTGTTGTGCAGGCCGCTGACGGCCAGCACCGCCGGGCGCTTAAGTTCGATCTCCTGGGCCAGAGCCTCTTTCTGTTCACTGTACAAAACTGAGCACCTCCACTTCTTCGCCCGGAGTCACCGGGCCGCTGCCTGCAGGCAGTTCAACGAGACAGTTGCAGCCGATCATGACGGAAAGGCTGCCGGACGAGTGGGCTTCGGCGTTGCCCTCGCCGGGGATGGTCACGCTGCCGCCCATGGCCTTTGCCCGCAGATAGCGGTTCCCCTTGCTGGGCTTCGAGAAGCCCGTGGTCAGGGTGCGGGTGGTGCGGGGAAGAAGGCAGCTTTCCTCACAGCGCCCCGCCGCCCGCAAAAGGGCCGGGACGGCATATTGTTCCAGCGTAGCGGCGGCAGCAAAGGGGTTGCCGGAGAGGCAGAACACCAGCTTGCCGTCAATTTTCCCGGCCAGCATGGGGCTTCCGGGCTTCTGGGCCACGCCTGCAAAGAGGATGTCCGCATTCAGCTGTTCCAGCACAGCGGGCAGATAGTCTTTCTGCCCCACCGAGACGCCGCCGCTGGTGATGACGGCATCGCACTCCGCCAGCAGTTCCCGCATCTCACGGGCGATCTCCTCCGGGTCGTCGGAGCAGTGCCGACGTTTTACCGCAAAGCCCAGCTGCCGCAGGCGGGCGGCGTTCTGGACGCCGTTGGCGTCGTAAATTTTGCCGGGCGTCCAAGCCTCCCCCGGAGCTAAAAGCTCGCTTCCTGTGGCCAGAACGCCCACGGTCAGCGTCTTGTAAACCGGGACTTCAGCGTATCCCTGCCCGGCCAGCACGCCGAGATGGGCGGGGGAGAGTACTGTACCGGCCTCGGCGATGGCAGCACCGGCGGCGATGTCCCCGCCCCGGAATACCACGTTCTGCTGGGGCTTCATGGCGGCATAGAGCTGTACCGTCTCCTCGCCGCTGTCGGTCAGCTCCTGCATCAGCACACAGTCTGCGCCCTCGGGCAGGGGTGCGCCGGTCATGATGCGGGCCGCACAGCCCACAGGCAGGGGCGAAGCGGGGGCATCTCCGGCGTAGAGCTTCATGGTCACGGGCAGGGTGACGGGTGTTTCGCGGCTGGCACCGGCGGCGTCGGCGCTGTGCAGGGCGTAGCCGTCGAAGGGGCTGCGGTCAAAGGGCGGCTGGTCCATCCGGGCCGAAAGCGTCCCGGCGGCAATCCGGCCGCCCGCTTCGTCCAGCGGGACGATCTCCGTCTCCGGCCTCGGCAGAGCCGCAGCGGCATCCAGCACGCGGCGCAGCGCCTCAGAGGGCGCACAGAAAGGCTGTTTCATAAAAAAATCCTCCAAATGCCCGGCCACACCCGGCCTGCTATGGCTCAGGCGGGGCGCAGCGGGGAGCCATAGAAAAAGGCAGGTCAAAAAAGAAGCGGAGGCGTCTTGATGAAAAATCAAAACGCCTCCGCAGAATATCCGCACATTTCGGCAAAGGGCAGCTTGCAGGCTGTCCTGCCGATGGCTGCGCCCTGCCGCTCTTGCAGTGGCGGCAGAGCATGGAAAGCCCCTGTGTGGATGGGAGGAGTTCTTTTTTTCAAATTGCAGCGTTTCTTCTGCGGGAAGGCGGCGGGGTTTCCCCCTCCACCCTTGAATGCCGGCTGATATAGCCCTTAGCATTGCGGCGCGGTGTCATGCCCGACGGTTTAGACACCTTTGCTCAAAGAAGCTCGTATACCCTATTTGATCGTGTGGGATGCTTTAGTCGGTCCACTCGTCCACGTCGCTGATGGCTTTTGCGTAGCGGCGGGTGAGGTGCTGGGTGGAGAAGAGGAACCGCTCGTTCTGGTTGTTGGTCAGCTCCTCGATGTCGGCGTACTCCGGCTTGCCCTGCATGGACTGCCACGTCTGCTCGATGGCTTCCTGTGTCAGATCGTAGGGCGAGCGGCGGAAGTACCGCAGCGGGGTGGCGCTGGGGTAGACGCGGGCGTTGAACCGCACCATCTCGGCCACCATGGCGCAGAGGTCCTTGTCCTCGATGAGCTGCGCGATCATGGCGTAGTTGTCGCTCATGTTGGCGCTGGAGTAGTAGTAGGCATCCTTTGCGCCGGCGCGGGACACGATGTCTGCGCACTGGGGGTCTTCCGGCATCTGGGCCAGAAGTTCATCGGCGTTTTCCACCTCACTCACCAGCAGGGCGTGGGATGTGACCAGCGCCGCCGCCGAGCGGGAGCGGATGTAACCCGCCAGCTCCTGTGCCGGGGTCAGCTTGGGCAGCTCCGGTGCGGTGACGGTGGGCTGGTCGGCGTAGGGGTCGCCCTCTGCCTCCGGCGCAGCGGCCAGAAAATCCAGCAGCTGGGGCTTTTCGGCGGCGTCCGGTGCAGCCGTCTCTTCGGGAGCGGGCTGTGCCTCGGCCTGCCTTGCGGCCAGAGCATCCGTCTCCTTCTGCACGGCGGCAATGACGTCCTCGCCGAGCTTTGCGGCGCTGCCGTCGAACATACTGCCCGTTTCCTTCAGGCGGCGGGCCGTCTCGCTGGCCGCGTCGATGTCAAAGACCTCGGCCTTCGGCTTCTTTTTCGCGGCCATCTCTGCCTTTTGCAGCTCGAGGATGACCTGCTCAGGGTCGGAGGCGGCGTCCACCGTGGTGGTATAACCGGGTTTGCGTCTGCCAAACAGCATGATTGTTCCTCTCGTTTCGTGAATTACTGGGCTGCAGTCTCCCCGGCGGGAGTATGGTCGTAGATGCCGCGTGCTTCCAGATCGTCGGCCATGTCGCCGAGGTCGAACTTCTCCAGCGTCTCGCGGGTCGGCACACCGGTGGTCTTGTCCCAGCCGAAGATGTCATAGAAGAGGTCTTTTGCCTTCTCCATGTCGGCGCGGTCCAGCTTGGTGGTGCCTTCCTCGAATGCCTTGAAGTCGGGTTCCTTGTCGAAGACCCAGTCGCAGATGGCGTCGTGCTCCTGACGGAGGTTTGCGCTGCCGCAGTTCTTCTGGAAGCTGATGGCGGTCATGGCGCGCAGCATCTGGGTGATGCGCTCGCCTGCCTCCTGCAGACCGGCCTGGGTGTAGGTCTCGCCGGTGACGGCGGTCATGAAATCTGCCTGCAGGTCCAGATCGCCGTGGTAGGCCCGCTCCTTGGAGGGAGACTGGGTCATGGGCCACATCCAGTTGCAGAGGGTGGCAGAGTCGTGGAAGTTCTTATCGTTGACGCAGTAGGCGGCCAGCTTTGCCTTGTTCTCGTTGATGGGAGTGTAGGCCTTGGCCTTGTCGTAGCAGCCCTCGCCGAAGAAGTCCTCCATGACCTTCTTGGTCACCTCGTAGGGTGCGCCGGAGCCGGTCTCGCAGACGATCTCGTGGATCATGCAGTCTCTATTATACACCAGATTGTACAGCATGCCAACCTGCCATGCCTCTGCAGGGCCGTGGTGGTTGGGGAAGCCGTTGTACATCAGGTTGGAGTTGGTGGCACCGTCGGTGCGGTCCAGCCAGCTCTTGGGCAGGCCGAACTTTTCCATCATGGCCAGCGTACCCTTTGCGATGACGGACAGGTCGCCCTCGCCGTAAGCCATGCGGCGGATGAGCTCCACCTCCCAGCGGGGGTCACCGGCCTTTTCCCATGCCCAGGGCAGGGAGTCGTACTCTTCCTCGCTGATGTACTTGGTGGCCTCCTCACGGGGCATCCGCAGGATCCACAGCAGGTCACGGTTCAGGTTGCCGTAGTTGTCCCACAGGCCCATGTCATCGACGGCGTGAGACCATGCCAGGTTGATGACCATGGTGCCGTCGCCCTCGTACTTGAAGTCGTGGACGCCGTCCGGGTAGACGCGGGTGCCGTACAGCACGGGCATACAGGTGTTGGAGTTGTGGGTGGGCAGGTCGTAATCGGCCAGCGGGTCCACATCATACTCGGTGTAGCAGCGGATGGGGCAGGAGGAGCAGCCGCCGTTCTTCACGGTGTACTCCGCAGCCGGTGCGCCGAAGTCGAAGTAGCCCTTGAAGCAGCGCAGCGCGATCTTGTTGATGTCGTTGTAGGGCTGCTCGCCGGTATCCACGGGGCCGCCGGGAGCCTTTTTCCACATACGGCCCGGTGCGCCGGACCAGCGGTTCTTGCCGGAGGTGGCGCTGTACTCGGCCCAGCTCTGGGGCTGTGCGGGAACGTTGTGGTTGTTGTTGCCGCCGATGAGGTTGCCCATCATGTAGTTGGACAGCTCCAGCACCTTTTTGGGGTCGGCGACCTTGACGCTGCCGGTGCCGCGGATGGCCAGGCCCTTCAGCTTCTTGTTGCCCATGGCGGCGCCCAGACCGGCGCCGCCGGAGTTGCCAAAGCTGGTGTTCAGGGTGGAGTAGTCCACCAGATTCTCACCGGCAGGGCCGATGGAAGCGGTCTCGAACTCACGGCCGTTCTGCTCCACCATCCACTTGTTGGATGCGAACGTACCCCTGCCCCAGATCTCAGAAGCGTCCTCGAGGGAGACCTGGTCGTCCTCGATGCGCAGGTAGACGGGCTTTGCGGAGATGCCGGTGATGACGATGCCGTCCCAGCCCGCATACTTCAGCATGGGGCCGATGTGGCCGCCCATGTGGGCGTCGATGATGGAGCTGCCCTTGGACCAGGTGGAGCGGAAGGTGACGTTCATGCGGCCGGAGCAGGGCACGCCGGCACCGGTCAGGGGGCCGACGCCGAAGATGACCTGTGCCTTCTCGTCGTAGGGGTCGAGGTCCATGGGAGCTTCCTCATACATGATGCGGTAGGCCATGCCCATACCGCCGATATACTTATGGTACTTTGCGTCATCCTGCGTGGTGATCTCGCCGGTGGTCAGGTCAACGCGCAGGATCTTGCCTGCCCAGCCATAATATTCAGCCATTGTTGTTCCTCCTTACAGGTCCATGTAGGCAGCCTGTGCTGCGCTGGTGACGGCGTCCCAGTCCACGATGGACAGAGCGCCGGACGGGCAGCCTGCCACGCAGGCACCGCAGGCGATGCACTTGGACGACTTGCCGGTCTCGGGGTTGACGGTGGGCATATGCCAGGGGCAGGCCTCGTGGCAGGCGCCGCAGCCGATGCACTTGTCGGTGTCCACCACGCGGATGCCCTGGTCATTGGTGGTGATGGCCTTCTGGGGGCAGGCGTTGCCGCAGGCGGGGTCCTCGCACTGGCGGCAGGTATCCGGGAAGTAGACAAAGCAGTTGTCGTTGCCGGACAGCAGGCCGTTGCCGGCACCGTCCAGATTCAGACGGCGCTGGATCTTCACGCGGCTGATGTAAGAGGAGCACACGCCGTCGTTGGTCAGCGTGCAGTTGATCTCGCAGCGCTGGCAGCCGGTACACAGGTCGGCGTTGACCACCAGCAGGCCCTGGGGCAGCGCCCAGGTAGCCACTGCGCCGCTGTCCACCTGCTTCTGCGAGCAGCCGAAGAGGGACAGCATGGATGCGGAGAGGGTGAGCCCTGCAAGGCTCTTGCCCGAGATCTTCATAAATTGACGGCGGGTCATGTCAGCCGTCAGAAAATCAGTTTTTGCCATAGGTTCCATTCCTCCGTTGAGGTCACTCTGCGCGGAGCACCTCAGTTACATAGAAATACGAGTTGTTGACGATGTTGGTGACGGCGGTCGAGGTGATGGTCGCGCCGGAAAGGGCGTCCACCTCGGTGAGGTCTGCGCTGACAGCGCCGGCACTGGTCTGCCCGGTGGTCAGTTCGGCCTGTGCCAGCTGATAAGCGGCCTGCTTTTCTGCGGACCAGTCCGCATAGGGCAGAGCCTGCTCCTCACCGTCCTGCGCACTCTTGCTCAGACCGGCAGCGTACAGCTTGCGGCGTGCCACAGCCTCGGCGCTGGTATCCATCGGAGGGATCAGCTCGTCAGCCAGCGGCTCGCCGTTCAGTGCCGAGAGGGTCAGACCTGCTGCGTACATCCTGCGGGTGGCCTCGGCCTCGGGAGAGGTGTCGGACACGTTCCACTGCGCGGGGTCAAGATCCTCCGCAGCAGCGGGCTGCTCCTCCGCCGCACCGGCAGCGGCATAGGCGGCACCGGTAAGGGGGTCGGTCACGGTATAGCTTTTGCCTGCCAGCGTAAAGGGAGCTGCGCCCTGGTACTGGGACGTGAACTCCGGGTTGACACACTGGCCGCCGAGGCTGTCCGTCTCTGCCTGCGAGAGGATCTCGACAGCGGAAACATTGCCCTCGGCGTCAAGGGTCACGGCAGCCTGCACATCGCTCTGGAAGCCCTTCTGAGAGCCCTCCACGCGATAGCTGCCGTTGTCGAGCTGGTACACTGCGCTGATGCCGTAGACGGCTGCATCCGCCTCCGACACCGGCAGCAGGGTACCTGCAACCGTGGTGCGCGCGTGCTGCATTGCGATAAGACCTACCGCCATAGCAACAGTGGCAGCGCCCATGGCTGCGTAGCCCGGCAGCCGCTTGCGCCACAGCGGAACGGGCGCAAACGGGTTGGTTGCCTGCTTCATGTTATCACCTGCCTGTTTTTTCTGCCCGGGTTTCCCCGGACAACAGTTAAGGCCGCCCCAGCTGCTGCAACAGCGGAGCGGTCTTTTCGTTAATATATTATCACTCGGGCTGGAAGTAAGTCAACGCGAACCGATGTCACCCCGCACTTTTTGACGATGTCAGCGGATGTTTCCGGCCGCAGAGCAGCTGTAAGCCGTATTCTGCGGCCAGCTCCAGCGACTGGACGGTGGGCATGGTCTTGCTGACCAGTGCCGGAACGCCGGCCCGGATGGCTTTGCGCACCATATCCATCGGTACGCGGCCGCTGGTGTAGAGCACGCATTCGCTGAGGGGGACACCGGCCAGAAGCATGCTGCCCACGGCCTTGTCCAGCGCATTGTGGCGTCCGATGTCCTCGCAGGCACAGAGGATGCGGCCCTCGTGCAGCACAAAGCAGCTGTGGACTGCATGGGTGGCCTGATAAAGCGGCAGGCCCGCGCTCATGGCGGCGGCGAGGGCATCCACCCACTCCGGCTGCAGGTCCAGATGCGGCACCGCGCGCAGCGGCTGCACTTCCACCGGACTGCCCAGCGCGACATTGTCGGTGCAGCAGCTGGAAACTTCCTGTGCCGCCGCGCGGCGGGCCGTCAGCGGGTGGTTCAGGTAGATATTGACTTTCAAGCCTTCTGCGCAGACGGCAATTTGTTCCACTTCCTCTGCGGCGGCGATCCATCCTTCGGTCAGCAGCCGCCCCAGCGCCAGCTGCGGAAGAAGCTGGGGTGTGCATACCACCCGGAAGGCCGGCTGTTCATTTACATAGAGAACTGCGGCGTGTTCTGTTGGAATGGCCGCTTCCGTGCCGTCCGGCATCCGTACGGTTTCAAAGGCGGCTGCTGCGCCGAAGAGGTCGATTCTCTGCATGGGGGTCCTTTCTCTGTAAAAGCTGCTGTTCAAGTCCTCTTATCCGCTGAGGATGTTTCCAGAAAGGCTTTATGTGAATATCGCTTCAACCAACGCGGTACAGGAGATTCTCCGGCAGCGGTAGTCCTCTTGTTAGACATTCCTAGGGGTTGGAAACCGCGGGCTAAGCAACAGCCCACTGGGCTGATTGCTTGCGGTGCTGCGCACCGCCTGACGGGTTGCGTTTACTGATTTTTCTGCAGCCCCTTGGCAGGGCTTTGAAAAATCAGAACGCGGCCCCAACAGCTCCTCCCTGTTTCAGCCGCAGGCTGCGGTCGTCGCTGTTGCTGTTCAAGTCCTCTTTCGCACCGAAAAGAAAAAGCAGAACACGAACGTGTTCTGCTTTTTCTTGGTGCGGATAAGAGGACTTGAACCTCCACCGAGTTGCCCCGATTAGAACCTGAATCTAACGCGTCTGCCAATTCCGCCATATCCGCATATTCTGTTTTGTTCGCTGCCGTTCGGCTCGGAACGATATTTATTATACCATAGGTGCAAAGAAAGTCAAGCGTTTTCTGCAAAAATAGTACGACAAATTTTTTTGCGAAAATTGTTGCATTCCGTATAGGCCGAATGGGGCGAAAAATCCGGCAGAGTATGATACAATAAATATTACCCCTGCGGGGCAGCGGCCCGGCGGGACTATTTACGGAAGAGGGAAACTGCGAATGTTCAACATCATTATCTTTCTCATCGGTGCAGGCATCATGTTCTACATGGCATGGCGGAGCTGGTCGAGACGCCGCAAGCTCATGACCAGGGGCGAAAAGGTCGAGGCCGCTGTGGCAGGCACCGTCCGGAGCCGGGACGGCGAAGCCTACCTGCTGGAATTCTCCACTGCTGGCGGCACCCACCGTCTCCATTACCCCAAGTCTGCCAAGGGCAGAGAGCTTGCACAGGGAGCTGTCGTCACCCTTTATTATAACCCCGACGACCCCGCCGAGATGTACGTCGAGGGGGACAAGTCCGTTCTGGGTGCCGAGGTGCTGTATGTGGTGCTGGGCATCGTGCTGCTGGTGCTGATGGCCGGCATCGTCCGCTGAGAGGGGGAGAAGAAAATGAAACTCGAGCATTTTGGCATGGCGGAACCCGGTGACTGCCGGGTGGTCTTTTCTGCATCGGCAGAGGAGCTGGAAGCGGCGGTGCAGGCCGAAAAGACGGCCCCGGACGCTCCGCAGGACGAGGATGACCTGCTGACGGCGGCGGTCAATCGGGCGATTCTGGAGGGTTTCTCGCCCCTGTTCGCCCAGCTGATGAAAGAAAACGATTTGCAGCCCGTCACCGACCCGGATTTTGAGCTTCTGGCCGTGAATCGGGCCGAGGGCTTCCGGGCGGGGGTGCAGTTCTTCTGTCTGCCGCCGCTGGAACTGGGAGAGTACACCGGCTTTACCCAGCCCATCCAGCCCCGGCCCATCCGGGAGCTGACCATCGAGCTTGAAATAAACCGCCGCCACGGTGACGAAGACCGCGCCGCCGACGCCGAGGGCAAGCGCGCCCTCCGCGCCAGGGTGACGCAGGACATCTACGCCCAGCGCTGCCAGCAGGCCCGCGCCGTGGCCGAACAGGCCCTCATCGCCCAGCTGGGTACACACGTCACCGGCCCGCTGCCCAAGCAGCTGGTGGCCGGCAACTACTTTGCCGAGCAGCGCCAGTTCAATCTGCGGATGCAGGCCAACGGCGTCAATTTCGACCAGTACTTAAAGGTGCAGGGCCAGACCGTGGAAGAATTCCGAGCCTGGCTCCACGCCGAGGCCGAGCGCAAACTGCGCAGCCGGATGGGTCTGCTGCTGGTGGCGCAGAAAGAAGGGCTCTGGCCGACGGAAGCTGAGGTGGACGACGATCTTGCCCACTGGGACGCAAAGCGGGACGGGGAGCACACCTTCGCTTCCAACGACCGCCGCCGCGCCGCCCAGCGCATCGCATCCAGCCGTGCCGCTGCTTTTATTCTGGCCCACTCCACCCTCACACCGCCGCCTGCTGAGGCAACGGTGCTGAAAGCCGAAAACAGGTAAAAAAGAAACTATTGCCGACCCGCAAAAAATAAAACAGAGCAAACAAAAATGGGGCTGTTGCAAAATAGCCCCAACGAAAAAAATGAGATAGACTTCCCCGAAAGGGGTGGCCTATCTCATTTTTTGTTGTAAGCTGAAACTGCAATGGACCAACTACAACAGAAACGGTGATCTTCTGAGCGCCGCATAGGAAATAAGGAAGTTTGCAAGCCAACCTGCCGGGACTGCAAGCCAAACAAAAGCAATGCCAAAACGCGGTGCACAAATCAAAGCAACAGACAAGCGAATCGCAAGGTTTACTATATTTGCAATAAGAAACGGCCGCATGATTCCAAGTCCGCGAAGAACGCCATCCGTTGCCATCTTGATGCCCATGAAGATGAAAAAGTAACCAAGCCATCTCATATAATCACCGGACACCTGATAGGCCAACGCGGTTCCGTCTTTTCCCAGGAACAACGAGGAGATCTGTGTGTGCAGTGTTTCAATGACCACGAAAGCAAGAACTGCAAAGCATAGATCCAACACCAGCGCAGCATGATAACCTTTTTTGATACGCTCAATTTTCTTTGCGCCAAGATTCTGGGATACAAACGGCGAAACTGCATTGCCGATGGATACGAAGATCAGCGAAAAAACATTTTCTACCCGCATCGTTGCCGCATACCCGGCAAGTGCCTGTGTGCCGAAGGGATTTACCACTGCCTGCACGATCATCATACCGATAGACACTGTGGACTGCTGCAAAACCGATGGTACCGCAATGCGAAGCATGGAATACAGCTCCTGCCGGTCGAACCTGCTAAAGGAGCTCTTGTATTGCCGCATCCGAGACAGAAAGATCAAAAACGAAAACACGGCAGAAATTCCTTGTGCGATCAAGGTCGCAAGGGCTGCGCCAAACACCCCCAGACCAAGACCGGCCACCATCCAGAGATCCATAAAAATATTCAGGATAGAGGAGAATATCAGCAGTCCCAACGGAATTTTGGATTCACCGATGGAAGTGAACATGGTGGAAAGAATGTTGTACATGAATAGAAACGGGAAACCCACAAAGTAGACACGCAGATACAATACTGCTTCTTCCAGTATATCGGCAGGGGTCTGTAATCCGCTCATCATGAAATGGGAAAAGCAAAAGCCAAAGACACCAAGGACAACGCTTAAGATCAAAAAGCTGATCAGGGACGTTGACACAATGGTTTTCATTCTACCATAATTTTTTGCACCAAAACAGCGGCTTACAAGCACACCTGCGCCCACACCAGCACCAAGCGCCACACAAATAAAAACATTGGTCAGTGCAGCACAAGCACCAACAGCCGCAAGTGCCGAGGAGCCAACAAATTGACCGACGATTATGGAATCGGCCATATTGTATACTTGTTGAAAAAAGCTGCCAAGGATCATCGGCATCGCAAAAACAGTCAGCGCTTTAAGGGGTGGATCTGTAATCAAATATTCATCTTTCGACACGATTATATTCCTTCCCAAAATCGTTTATCGCAAATTTTATCGCAAGTCAAGAAATTCGTGCAGCATTCAAACGGCATCTTTGCGATATGCAATTCACCGCTGCTGCATTAAAAAGTTGAATTGCTATCAGTTGAAGCGTTAAGTCTCCACACCCTCGAACTGGCTGTTGTAGAGCTTGGCGTAGAAGCCGCCCTGCGCCAGCAGGGTATCGTGGTCGCCCTGCTCCACGATGTGGCCGTCCTTCATCACGAGGATGACGTCGGCCTCCCGGATGGTGGAAAGGCGGTGCGCCACGATGAAGCTGGTGCGGCCCTGCATCATCCGGGCAAAGGCTGCCTGGATACGCACCTCGGTGCGGGTGTCGATGGAGGAAGTGGCCTCGTCCAGGATCAGCATCGGGGGCAGACAGAGCATCACGCGGGCGATGCAGAGAAGCTGCTTCTGGCCCTGGCTGATGTTGCCGCCGTCCTCGGCGATGACGGTGTCGTAGCCCTCGGGCAGGCGGCGGATGAAGCTGTCGGCGTGGGCAGCTTTGGCCGCAGCCACCACCTCGTCGAGGGAGGCGTCCGGCTTGCCGTAGGCGATGTTCTCCCGCACGGTGCCGGCCCGGAGCCAGGTGTCCTGCAGCACCATGCCGTAGCTTCCGCGCAGGGAGGCGCGGGTCACGTCCCGGATGTCGGTGCCGGAGACTTTGATGGAGCCGCCGTTGACATCATAGAACCGCATGAGCAGGTTGATGAGGGTGGTCTTGCCGCAGCCGGTGGGGCCGACGATGGCGATGCGCTGGCCGGGCTTGACGTCCAGAGACAGGCCCTCGATGAGCGGGCGGTCGGGCAGATAGCGGAAGGAGACGTCCTCGATCTGGACGTGGCCGTCCGGCACGAGCTTTGCGGCGTTCTCCGCTTCGGGGGTTTGGTCTTCAGCGTCCAGCAGCTCGAACACGCGGGCTGCGCAGGCCAGAGCGTTCTGCAGCTCGGTCACGACGCCGGAAATTTCGTTGAAGGGCTTGGTGTACTGGTTGGCGTAGTTCAGGAAGATGCTCAGCTGGCCGATGGTGATGCCTCCGGCTACGGCATAGATCGCGCCCACGAGGCCGACGCCTGCGTAGACGATGTTGTTGACGAAGCGGGTGGCGGGGTTGGTCATGCTGGAGAAGAAGATGGCCTTCAGGCTCACATTCTGCAGTCGGCCATTCACCTCGTCAAAAGCCTCGAGGCTCTGGGCCTCGTGGCCGAAGGCCTGCACGACCTTCTGACCCTCTATCATCTCGTTGACAAGGGCAGTCTGCTCGCCGCGCACGGTGCTCTGGCTCTGGAAATACTTGTAGCTGCGCTTTGCGAGGAAGCTGGCGACAACGAGGCTCAGCGGGGTGATGCAGACCACCACCAGCGTGATGGGGACATTCTGCTGCAACATGAAGAGCAGGGTGCCGAGGATGGTCAGCACACCCGAGAACAGCTGGGTGAAGCCCATCAGCAGGCCGTCCGCGAAGGTATCCACGTCGGCCACCATCCGGCTCACGATGTCGCCGGAAGGATGGCTGTCGAGGTAAGAGAGGGGAAGGGTCTGGATCTTCCTCATGGCGGCGTTGCGCAGGTCACGGCTGACTGCGAAGGTGATGCGGTTGTTGCAGACGCTCAGCAGCCACTGCGCAAAGGCGGCGACAACCGCCACCACGATGATCTCGTAGATGATGCGCAGCACGCCCGCGAAGTCCACGGCACCTTTGCCCAGCATCATGTCGATGGCGCTGCCGCAGAGGATGGGGATATACAGCTGAGCCGCCACGCTCACAGCGGCCACGATGAGGCTGCACACCACGAAGAAGCCGTAGGGCTTGATTTTCTGCAGCACCCGGGTCATGGTGGCCTTCTGCTGTTCAGGGGTCAGCTTGCTTTTTGCTTTTGCACTCATTTCTGCGCATCCCCTTTCTTGAACTGGCTCTCGTAAATTTCCTTGTAGACCGGGCAGCTTTCCAGCAGCTCGGCGTGACGGCCAAGGCCCACCATATGGCCATCGTCCAGCACGATGATCTGGTCGGCGTGCTGCAGGCTGGCGGCGCGCTGGCTGACGATGAAGACGGTCAGATCGCCCGGCAGAGCGGCCAGAGCTTTGCGCAGGGCTGCGTCGGTGGCGTAGTCCAGTGCGCTGGCACTGTCGTCGAGGATGAGGATGTCCGGCTTGCCTACGAGGGCGCGGGCGATGGTCAGACGCTGTTTCTGACCGCCGGAGAGGTTGCGTCCGCCCTGCTCCACCGGCTCGTCGAGGCCGAGGGGCTTGGCTTTCACGAACTCCGCAGCCTGTGCCGTTTCCAGCGCAGCCCAGAGGTCGGCGTCGGAGGCATTCTGGCTGCCCCAGAGCAGGTTGGAGCGGATGGTGCCGCCGAAGAGCTGGGCTTTCTGCATGACCACGGCCACCTTGCCGCGCAGGTCGGCGCGGGGGTACTGCCGGACCGGTCGGCCCATGATCTCCACACTGCCCTCAGTGGCGTCGTAGAAGCGGGGGATGAGGCTGATGAGGCTGGATTTACCGCTGCCGGTGCCGCCGATGACGCCGATGGTCTGGCCGCGCTTGGCGGTGAAGCTGATGTCGGAGAGGCTGGGTGCGCCTGCGCCCTTGTAGGTCAGGCTCACATGGTCGAAACAGACGGCGTCGCCGGCCTTTTCCGCCGGAACATTGCCGGTGAGCTGGGCCGGGAACTCCATGCCGGGCTTGGTGTCCAGAACCGCCTGCACACGGCCTGCACAGGCCAGAGCCTTGCTCACCTGAACGATGAGGTTGGCCAGCTTGACCAGCTCGACCAGGATCTGGTTCATATAGTTGACCAGCGCGATGACATCGCCGGAGGCCATGCCCCCGATGTTGATCTCGATGCTGCCCACATACAGCAGCGCCACGATGGCAAGGTTGATGATAACGTAGGTCAGCGGGTTCATCAGGGCGGAGATGTGGCCCACGTGGAGCTGCATTTTGGTCAGCAGCTCATTGGCGTCCTCGAAGCGGTCCACCTCGCTCTTTTCCTTGTCGAAGGCGCGGACGACGCGCACGCCGGTCAGGTTCTCGCGGGTGAGGCCAAGGACCCGGTCGAGGCGGGTCTGCACCGACTTATAAAGCGGACGGGTGATGACCATGACGCCGAAGACCACGACGCTCAGCAGCGGGATAGCCACCACGAAGATGAGGGCGGCGCGGAAGTTGACCGTAAAGGCCATGACCATAGCGCCAATCACCACGAAGGGGCTGCGCAGGAACAGACGGAGGAAGAGGTTCAATCCGCTCTGCACCTGATTGACGTCGCTGGTCATCCGGGTGATGAGGGTGCTGGTGCCCATGGTGTCCATCTCGGAAAAGCTCAGCGTCTGGATGTGCTCAAACAGCGCATGACGCAGGCCGGTGGAATAACCCACGGCGGCTTTGGCCGAGAAGTACTGGGCCGTCAGACTGCACGCGAGGCCGACGATGGCCAGAAGCAGCAGGATGCCGCACCGCACAAGGATGTAGTGGAAATCGTGGGCCGCGATACCCACGTTGACGATGTCGGCCATCACAAGCGGCACGAACAGGTCAAACGTAGCTTCCAGCATCTTGAAAAGCGGTGCAAGCACGCTCTCGCGCTTGTAGTCGCTGAGATAGCGAAGCATTTTGTTCAAGACTCGATACTCCCTTTCTTTGATCCATTTAGTTGAGACGCTCCTTATTATAGCGCACTCCCAACAGGAATGCTATGTTTTTGCCGAAGAAAACCGGCTCTGGAAGCAGATTTCGGCTCCGGAGATTGAGAAAACCGGAAAATCCTGCTATACTGGAAGGGAATCTCAACGGAAAGAATGGTGGATGCAATGGCAAAAGATGGTGCGGCACGGCTGCGGCTGCGCCCGGTGGGCGCGGCAGACCGCAAAAAGCTGCCGGAATACGGGCCGCTGGGTACGGGCTGTCCGGCGATAGAGCGGGCTGTGGCAGCGCTCTATAAGGGCCAGAACGAGGAGAGCTTCTGGGCGCTGATGAACGCCATCAACTATGCCCTCGAGCTGGACACCAGGGTCCTGGTGCCGCTGGAAGCTGCGTCCGACCAGCCGGACGGGGCAGCTCCGTGGGCGGAGCATCCTGTCCCGGCGGAGAAAGCGAAAGACCTGCAGCCCTGGACTCTGCGCACCCAGAAGGGCCGGTGTTACCTGCCGGTGTTCACTTCCGTGAAGATGGCGGAGGCCGATAAAGGCACGGCCAGCCGCCCCATGGCGGAACGGCTTCTGGCTTCCGCCATGCAGATGGCGCTGGACTCCGACAGCATCGACGGCGTGGTCATCGACCCGTGGACCAGCTCTGCCACGCTGGACTGCTCGCTTTTGAACGGTCTGCTCCACGCCAGCCAAGACACCGATGAGCCGGGCGAAGCGGAGCTGCGGGCCGGCAACCATGCCATGGCCGAGGAACGCTGGGACGACGCGATGCATTATTATCAGCTCTCTGCCGAAGAGGGCTGCGCCGAGGGCCTTGCCATGATGGGCGAGATGCTCTACGAGGGCCGGGGCTGCCGCAAGAGCCCTGCACAGGCCCGCAAGTTCTGGAAAAAAGCCGCCGACGCCGGCGATGTGGCCGCATGGGTGGCGCTGGGCGACGATGCCATGGTGCAGGGAAAAGGGGCCGGTGCGGCTCTGCGGGCCTACCGCAAGGCCCAGAAGCTCTGCGCCTCCACCCCCGACATCGCCTATATGCCGCAGGTCTGCCTGCGGGTGGCCCAGTATGAGACCCAGTACATCTCCCGCAAAAAGGCGCTGGCTCAGCTGGCTGAGGCGAAGCAGGGCTTCCTCGTCCGCAAAAAAGAGGGGGACGAGACGGCCCAAAGCTGGCTGGACGAGACGGAGGCCGTCATCCGCCAGCTGCTCGAGAGAGAATGAGCGGAAACACAAAATCTTTACAAATGCTCTAAGAAATCGTCATACGGAACCGATATGATATTGAAGGAAAAATATGCGCGTCGCAAAAACAGAGAGGACGACCAGAATGAGCAAAGTGATCGGTATTGACCTTGGCACCACGAACAGCTGCGTGGCAGTGGTGGAGGGCGGCAAGCCCGTCGTCATCACCAACGCAGAGGGAGAGCGCACCACCCCCAGCGTGGTGGCGTTCACCAAAGACGGCGAGCGTCTGGTGGGCGGCGCGGCAAAGCGCCAGCTTGCCACCAACTCCGGCCGGACGGTGTCCAGCATCAAGCGGCATATGGGCAGCGACTACCGCGTCCACATCGACGGCAAAGACCTGACTCCGCAGGAGATCAGCGCTATGATCCTGACCAAGATACGCCGCGACGCCGAGAGCTATCTGGGCGAGCCGGTGACAGAGGCTGTCATCACTGTCCCCGCTTACTTTGACGACAGCCAGCGCAAGGCCACCCAGGATGCGGGCCGCATCGCAGGCCTGAACGTCCTGCGCATCATCAATGAGCCTACCGCCGCCGCCGTGGCCTACGGCCTTGACAACGAAGCGCCCCAGAAGATCCTGGTCTACGACCTCGGCGGCGGCACCTTCGACGTCTCCATCATCGAGATCGAAGACGGCACCTTTACGGTGCTGGCCACCGGCGGCGATACCCGCCTCGGCGGCGACGACTTCGACCAGCGCATCGTGGAATACGCCGTGGCAGAGTTCAAGAAATCGGACCGCATCGACCTCTCCCGCGACCCCGCCGCTATGGGACGCCTGAAAGAAGAGGCCGAAAAGGCCAAGAAAGAGCTGTCCAGCGCCCTCTCGGCCCAGCTCAATCTGCCCTTCATCGCGGTGGGCAAGGACGGCCCCCACCACCTGGATCTGACCATCTCCCGCCCCCAGTTCGAGATGATGACCGGCGACCTGCTGGCACGGACGGTGGCCCCGGTGCAGAACGCACTGCGGGATGCCGGCATCTCGGCTTCGCAGCTGGGCAAAGTCCTTCTCGTGGGCGGCAGCACCCGGATGCCTGCCGTCGAGCGTCAGGTGAAGGAGCTGCTGGGCTGTGAACCCAGCCACAGCCTCAACCCCGACGAATGCGTGGCCATGGGTGCCGCTGTGCAGGGCGGTCTGCTGCAGGGCGGCGGCAAGCTGGCTGGCGCTTCCGGTGCAGCGGCGCAGGGCCTTGTGCTGATGGACGTCACCCCGCTGACCCTCTCCATCGAGACACTGGGCGGCGTGGCCACCCCCCTCATCACCCGCAACAGCATGATCCCCACCCGCAAGAGCCAGATATTCACCACGGCCCGCCCCATGCAGACCAGTGTGGAGATCAACGTCCTGCAGGGTGAGCGGCATTTCGCCCGCGACAATAAGAGCCTCGGCAAGTTCAAGCTGAACGGCATCCGGGCCAGCTTCTCGTCCAAGCCCCAGATCGAAGTCACCTTTGATATCGATGTCAACGGCGTTGTGAAAGTCTCGGCCAAAGACCTCGGCACCGGCCGGGAGCAGAACATCACCATCACCGGCAGCACGAACCTCTCGGAGAATGAGATCCAGCGCGCCATGGCCGACGCGGCCGCCTACGAGGCCGAGGACAGCCGCCGCAAAGAGCGGCTTGACCTCCACAATCAGGCCGAGGTGCTGGCCTACAAGGTGGACGAGGCCCTCTCCAAGTGCAAGAAGGAGCTGGACAAGGAGGAGAAGAACCGCATCAAGGCCGATGTGGCCAACCTCCGCCGCTGCCTGCGGAAGGATAAGCCCGAGAAGATGAACGAGACGGAAGAAGCGAACCTCCGTCAGGCCAAGAGCCAGCTCGAAGCATCCGCAAACCACCTGATGGTGCTCTATGCATCGGAGCAGAGCGAGAACGGCTCGGATAATACCCTCTAAAGAAACGCCGGAAGGCCCGCTGCAAGCGCAGCGGGCCTTTTTGTGTGAGGACAAACCAAATCCGCCCCGGGCGATGCGGAACGCCCGGGGCGGAAGCGGAAATGGATGGTTCTATTCTTTATAAAAAGCTCACTCTGTGACCTTATGAAGCTTTGTCACACCGCTGTGCAGGGTGTCTTCCATGGAGCCGCTCCAGGTCCCTTTGACCTGGAAGGTTGCCTTAGCAACCGTTTCACCGGGGAGGTACACCTCGATATACTTGAGTGCCGCAAGGTCGGTCTCGTTGGGGTAGTCTGCTCTCCAGTGATCCTTGGTGTAGAACACCGCCGCCGTGCCAAAATCAAACTTCAGCAGCTCGACATAATACTCCTGCTTGTTTTTGGTGCCGGTGGCTGCACGCACCTCCTTCAGGGTTCCGGCCTCCTTCTCATAGTTGCAGAAGATCGTAGCGGCCAGCACTTTTTCCACGTTGCCGAAGGTGCCGCCCTCTTTGTAGGTCTTGTCTTTATAATTCACCGTGTAAAGGCCCGGCTGGATTGCATTGCTGTCCGCATCCTGACCCATATTAGAACTGATGGGTACGGCTTTCACAGACATCACGACCGACTCGTGGGTTCCCGCAAAACAGCGCACCTTGTTTGCCTGTCCGGCATAGATTTTTGTGCCATCCTTTTCGTTGGTGCATTCCAGCTCATAGGCTTGATAGATCCTGTCGGTGTGCTGAACAAGCCGATAGCTTGCACTGGTATCGAAGGAGATGGTCTCCCCCTCACTGATCACGCTCCCGCTGCGTCCCCCTCCGCTGCATCCAGTCAACAGCGTCAGAGACAGCGCTGCAGCCAGAACACCGGCGGCAATTTTTTTGGCCCACATCATATTGCTTCCTCCTGTATCGTTAGTCGGCTCCCGCACCCTGCGGGAGCTCTAAATGAATTATACCCCCCCCCCATATTTGCAATAGAATTTCGCAAATCGGCATATTTTTGGCAGGTGTCACAGCTTGCCGTCTGAGTTTTTTGGCACTTTGACGAAAAAAAAGACGCCGTCCCGGCTGGGGCGGCGTCCTTTGCGATGCAGCTATGATACAGGCAAAAAGCAGGGGAGGGGGCATCAGCGGCCAACGATGAGGTCGCGGCGGCCGCGGAAGCCCACGGTGAGATGAGCGCTGCTGCCGAGGTGGCGCAGAGTGACCCGGGTGCCGGGCTTCTGGTTCTGGCACAGCAGAGTCAGGTTCAGGGTGGTGGAAGTCTTGTCGGTCTTGAGCACCAGCGTGCTTACGCCCTGATTCATCAGGGTCTGCATGTCGAGGATGGTGGTGCGGAAGGTGGCGTTGTCATCGGGGACGTCCAGCGTCAGCACGCGGCCTTCCTGACGGGCGGTGTAGAGCACCTGCTTGCCCAGCAGGCCCTTGACGGTGTAGCGGGCTTCACTCTTCTCCACCGGCGCGTCAGAGGGCAGGGGGGTCTCGTCGGAGATCATCATCACGTTGCCCTGAATGGGGTTCTCCACCGGGGAAGCGTAGCCGCCGTAGTTGGGGTCTACCTCCCCCACCGGAACGTCAGAGTGGAGGGCGATGTCGCCCTGAACCATGACCTCGGACGACTGAGGGGGCAGATAACCGGCAACGGTCGTGTCCTCGGCGTCGGCAGCAAAGGCGCCCACGCTCATGGCGGCGGTCATGGTCAGCAGAGCGGCAGCAGCGGCAGCGCGGCGGGCAGTGTTCTTGTTCAGCAGTCTCATAGTAGTATCCTCCTGTAGATGTAGGGAGTCAACCTCTCCGTCAGCGCTGATGCGCTGCCACCTCCCATCGATAGGGGAGGCTTTGGCATATCGTAAAGCCTTGCATCTTCGCCAGAGGCTCCCCTACCAGGGGAGCTGTCTGCGAAGCAGACTGAGAGGTTGTACGAAGACGGGGCGGCCCGTGAGCCGCTAGGTGTGATACCCAATTTTACTTATTTTATCAGCGGTACGGCGTATCGGAAAACCGCCGTATCTGTAATGAATACGGATACGGCGGCTGGATTATTGCAGAGATCCTATTTTAATTTTCGCTGGGATCTTTTTCCTCAAGGATAGCCATGAACTCGTCGCCGGTGATGGTCTCCTTTTCATAAAGGTACTTCGCCAGCTCGTCGAGCTTTGCACGATTGTCGGTGAGGATCTTGACGGCCTTTTCGTGCTGGGTCTTTACCAGCTCCACGACCCGCTGGTCGATCTCGCGCTGGGTCTGGGCAGAGCAGGCCAGCGAGGTGTCGCCGCCCAGATACTGGTTGTTCACCGTCTCCATTCTATCTCCTTTTCCGCTATTTTGGTTCACTGTTCCCCAATGTTAAAGGCGGATCACATTTTCGAGCTGCTCGCCTGCCATAAAGTGCTTTAAGTTACGCACGATCAGTTTTCCGATCAGAAGCGTCCAACTCTCACCCATTCCGGATTTATGCGCCGTGATGAACATATTATCAAGATCCCAGAGCGGGCTTTCTTTCGGAAGCGGTTCTTTTTCAAACACATCGCAAGCTGCCCATGCGATCTTCTTTTCTTTTAATGCGCGGTAAAGGGCCTCTTCATCCACGATCGGGCCTCTCGCGAGATTCATAAGCATTGCAGTCGGTTTCATATGAGCAAATGCGTCATCATTAATGATATGGCGGGTTTCCGGGAGAAGCGGAAGGTTGATGGAAACAAAATCACTCTCTTCAAGTACGGAATTAATACCATCTCCGCCTTTATAATAATGATCAAGAAGAGAAAGGGCGCTCTCCGGAAGATCCGCTACATCGTAAGCTACGATTCGCATACCGAATGCCTTTGCTCTCTTCGCAATTTCCTGTCCGATGGAACCGAAGCCCAGAATACCGAGCGTCTTTCCGTAGAGATCCTGATAGCAGATGCACATCCACTGATCCTGTCCGAACATATTCCAATGATGATTCTTTTTATCCATCTCGATCTCACGGCCTTTTCTTGCATAAAAAAGCATCTTAAAGATCACATCTTCAGCAATAGACATGCTCATAACGCCACGGCTGTTTGTCAATGTGATTCCTCTGCGCTTGATCTCTTCACAGTCAGCTGCATCATATCCTGCACCGGTTCCCTGAAGCCATTTTAACTTTGGCATGCGGTCTAACAAACTCTTCTGCATCAAAAACGGCTGTCCTACCATTGCTTCCACATCGGAGAGATCAATGGACTCATCGCGGAACTGATCATCCGTTAAAAACAGAATGTCTTTTTTGATATCATCTGAGATCAGATATTCGTATAATTCGTTGCAGACATACTTGTAACCCATAATCTATATTCCCTGGTAACCGTCCCCTCTTATCTACGGGGTGTTACTTCCTTTCCCTATTTATATATTTTTTATTCGCGTTCTGAATCTGCACGTTTCTCGTTACAGTTCAAAAAATTTCTAACCCTGTACCGGAACTTTTCCACCACTATAATACCGCACTTTGCTCGTTTTGTAATGGTTTCTCACGATTCCTTCCGCCATCGCCAGACCGCAGACAACACCGTCTAATACCGGCACTCCGAGTTCCCCGGAAAGTTTTTCTGCCAGGTCGCAAAGACCTGCGCATCCAAGAATGATCACTTCCGCCTGATCCTCTTTAATTGCCTTTTGGGCTGCTTTCAGATACTGACTGTAACGGTCGCTGTCCTCCTCTGCCACACGGATGGAGGCGAGCGCATGTTCCATATGGTATTCTTCTACGAGGTGCTTTTTGTTCGGGACAGAGTAAGCGTCTGTCTGGAGAATCGAGAAAGAATTTCCGAGCATAGCTGCTGTTATCATCGATGCCTCCCCGACACCGATCACCGGTTTTTCTGTAAGTTCACGAAGTAACTTCAGATTCGGATCACAGGCACATGCCACAATAAATGCATCGGCATCCTCGTATTGTCTTACAAGTTCCATCATTCCTGACTGAGCTCTGGCAGCATCTTCAAATGTATCGATGAACTCCGGTGCCCCCGGTGTCAGTACAGTCACTGTCTCAAACCGATCTCCCGCATATTTCTTCGCGGCAGCGGCGATGTCTGCTGTCATCGCCGCGCTGCTGTTAGGATTGATCACTACGATTTTCACTAAGCGTTCCTCTTTTCTTCAAGGATTTTTTCGAGTCCTGCGATCTGTACACATACACAGAACATCGGGATGGTCTGTTTTAAGTCTTCCATAGACGGACGTGTCGGAGCAAGACGGATATTTGTATCATTCGGATCCTTATGATACGGGTACGTTGCACCTGGAAGCGCTACCATAACGCCAACATCGTTCATGAGTTTTAAGACTCTCGCCGCGCATCCTTTATATGTATCAACGGTAATAAAGTAACCACCGTCCGGTTTGAACCAGGTAAGAAGATCCTCATACGGAATATCATTTCTCAATGTATCGTCCACATAGTCAAATTTCGGACGAATCAGCGCAGCAACATCTTCCATGTGCTCTGCAATATGCTGCGGAGATTTTAAGTATTTCACATGACGCATCTGATTGATCTTATCATGGCTGAAGATCTGGAGTTTCAGGCGCTCCTTGATCTCAGCGATATTTTTATCACCAGAAGCAATGATGGATACCGCAGAACCCGGATATGTAATTTTGGCTGTGGAAGCGAAATAAAGGATACGGTCTGTTGTTCCATACTTCTCGGCTTCTCTGTAGATATTTAAGAGCGTATGTTTCTTATATAAATGGTGTACACAGTAAGCGTTATCCCAGAAGATCTGGAAATCCTTTGCTGCAGTCTTCATCTTTGCAAGGCGGGTTACACACTCATCGCTATAGATTGCTCCGGTCGGGTTAGAGTAAAGCGGAACGCACCAGATACCTTTAATCGAAGGATCTTCACCTGCAAGTTTCTCCACTAAATCCATATCCAGACCATTTTCATCCATCGGGATCGGGATCATTTCAAATCCAAAGGCCTCTGTAATCTTAAAGTGGCAGTCATATCCGGGAACCGGACATAACCACTTTAAGCCAGTCTGCTGAGACCACGGTTTCTCACCGAGAAGTCCGAAACAATAAATTCTTGCAAATGCGTCATAAATTAAGTTAAAACTGGAATTTCCACCAATCACCACATTATCGATTGGAAGATCCAGAAGATTTGCAAATAATCTCCTGCACTCCACAAGTCCGTACATGACACCATAGTTTCTGATATCCGCTCCTTCTTCAGAGATATGGTCGGAATTGTCGAGAATATGGAACATCTCACGATTCAGATCCAGCTGTTCATCGGCCGGAAGTCCACGGCTGATATTGAGATCCAGCCCCAGGCTCTTATAGGAATCATAGGTCTTATTCAATTCTGCAAGTTTTTCTTCGATCTGTTTAATGGTAAGGTCTTTCGCTTTCATGTGATTTTCCTCCTCTTTCTATCCCACGGTTTCTTTGTGTCTCACCCACACCGCCATTCGCGACTGGCGGATTCTTTTTTGTATGTATTCATTATTGTCTTTTTTGATTCATTATATATGAATGCATTCAATTATTATGATTTTATATTCATACAATAGCACACTTATTAGTGCATGTCAACAAAAAGAATCATTTTTTCTATTCAGCTTTATGCAAATTGTTCAGACATGTTCTCTCTATCTGATATGTAAAAAAGCACTGTTGTTTTCTATTCTTTTCGCCCGCCCATAAGCTGCTGATCTTCCAGCTGGATTCTCTGGAATTCCACTTTATAGTCATCCGGGTCTCTCGTAAAAAAAGCATAGACCGGAAACTTTTCCTGCCGTTTCGGTGGTTCCTTGATCACACAGCCCTTTTCTGTCATCCGTGCATACTGACGATCCACATCTGCCTCATCATGGCAATTCAGAGAGAGACATACCCCCACATCACCGGACGGAATCGGTCGCCCGTCACCATACTGACAAAATCCCCAGTAACCGTACCCTGTATCGAATATCTTCAACATTCCCCCCGCCTGTTCCTGAACTACCGGAAGCCCAACAATATCACGGTAAAAATGAGTTGTTTTTTTTATATCGCTGCATGGTAAAAATGTTACACAATTCTCTATTGCCATATGTACCTCCATATTTCTCGTCTGAACATACTTTTTTCATTTTCCCGATTACGGTACTGTAAACAAAAAGCGGCAATTCCGGGTAGCCGGAATCTTCTGGCCACTAAAATCGCCGCTTGAAATTACATCTTAGCTATTCTGCCATTTATTTCCGACAGGCAGACGAGCTTCTATACATTTTCCTGTCTCTTTTACAATAGCTACTATTTTCCACTCTGTTCCTGTCTTGCAAGTTCTTCTTCATAGCTCTTGCACATTTTAATATAATGATGATTTTTATCTGTGATCGCTGTATCATATTTCCGTTCCCCACTCTCCCAGTCTTTTACAAGTCCAAAGAATGGTTTTGCGAGAACAACAAGAGCGATCAAGTTCGGAAGCAGACATAGTCCTGAACCGATATTTGCGAATCCACCATATAAAGCATTTACGTTTGCATACCCTGCAAATACAAGCGGGAATATGAAATATAACCATTTGAGGACTTTAAAAGCCTTTTCACCAAACAGACTGACGCATGCTGTCTCGTAATAAACATAGAAAGAAAGTACTGTTGAGAAACAGAATCCGAAAATACAAAGAGTTACAAGGACGTTGCTGATCGATGCAGGAATTACAGTTTCTACCGCAGCCATTGTTAATGCCACTCCGGATTCTCCGCTGCACCATACATCTTCAGGTGTTAAAATGATCAGTGCTGTCATTGTACAAACAACGATCGTATCGATGAATACCTCTGCCGTTCCCCATAAGCCCTGCTTAAACGGATGCTCTACATCTGCTGTCGCATGAATACACGGAGCCACACCGACACCTGCGTCGTTGGAACCGGTTCCTCGTGCAGCTCCTTGCTGGATCGCTGTCGCGATGGAAGCACCGACAAAACCGCCGACTGCGCTTGTAGGTGTAAACGCATTGATAAAGATGGATGCCAGAGCATGTGGAACATCTGCGATATTTCCACCGATTACAATGATTGCAATAGCAAACCAAACAACTGTCATGACAGGGACCATGATCTCGCAGACTTTACCGATTGATTTTAATCCGCCGAGAACCGCTAAAGCGGCTAAAACAACACATACTGCTGCAATCAGATATGGGTTGATATTGTACGCACGGTTTACAGACTCAATAATCGTATGTGTCTGCATAGTAGATGCCATAAATACACAGTTTAAGATAAGACCGATTGTGAAAACCACAGATAATGCCTTTGCATTCATTGCCTTCCGCATATAGTACATCGGTCCA
>OGZT01000663.1_pt1 | contig 26766 bp, 24 predicted proteins | sample 1576891 | NCBI WGS metagenome assembly OGZT01 (sample SAMEA3541521, study PRJEB24748) | human gut metagenome | biome: human gut; feature: human-associated habitat; material: faeces | place: China | collected 2012 | reverse complement strand
TTTTTTTAAAATATTTTTATGCCTCCTTTACAACAACATTATTTACAACTACTTATACTAATTCTTTTTTTTAACCAATTACTCGATATATATGCAATACCCCGTCAACACTGAATTCGGTGGTCTTCCCGCGAAAGACAAAATCGGCGTGGAAGGACTCTGTTTAACGGTATAAAAATTGATCATTTAATCAAAATATTTATCTTTGCACTCGAATTTAGGGATTCTAATAATATTATATATATTTAATATGCTCTTCAATTCTTTTGAATACGCACTATTTCTACCATTAGTATTTATCATATATTGGTTCATTCTAAGAAAGAATATAAAGCTACAAAACATATTTTTACTTGCATCGAGCTATTTCTTTTATGGATGCTGGGATTGGCGGTTCTTATTCCTATTAATGTTTTCGACATTCTTAGATTATTTCACAGGACTGAAAATTGCAGATTCATCAAATCAAAAAATAAGAAAAGCTTGGCTATGGTTAAGCGTGGGAGTTAATCTCAGTTTTTTGGGATTCTTCAAATATTACAACTTCTTTGTTGAACAATTTGCAGAATTACTCAGTCTATTTGGATTGACACCCCATATTTCAACACTTAATATTATATTACCTGTAGGAATATCATTTTATACTTTCCATGGATTATCATATGTCTTTGATATCTATCATGATAAAATTAAACCTACAAAAAATTTAGTTAACTATTCCTTATTTGTATCATTCTTCCCTTTATTAGTGGCTGGACCGATAGAACGGGCTACGCACTTACTTCCTCAAATTGAAAGAAAAAGAGTATTTGATTTCAAAAAATTCGAAGACGGGCTAAGACAAATCCTTTGGGGATTATTTATGAAGATAGTCATCGCTGATAATTGTGCCAAACTAGCCGACGCCGTATTTAACCAATCTGATAAATACAGCGGAAGTACATTGGTTGTCGGTGCTATATTTTTCACGATACAGGCATATGGCGATTTTGCAGGATATTCGAATATAGCATTAGGATCGGCTCGTTTATTAGGTTTTGAACTTCTCAAGAATTTCAATTTCCCTTACTTTTCCCGGAATATAAGGGAATTATGGCGCAGATGGCATATGTCCTTATCATATTGGTTAAGAGATTACCTTTATATTCCTTTGGGTGGAGGCCGAGAAGGTATGGCTAAAACAATCCGCAATACTGCTATAGTATTCCTCACTTGTGGATTCTGGCATGGTGCAAACTGGACATTTTTGGCTTTTGGTGCAATACATACTTTATATGTGATGCCATCAATACTAAAAAAGAGGACAACTAAATATACAGAGATTGTAGCCCAAGGAAAAATTCTACCGACTCCGAAGGAGGTTTACCAAATCATAAAGACTTTTTGCCTGTTTGCCTTTTCACTCATTGTTTTCAGAGCGGAAAGTATAACTCAGGCTTACCATTATATTATAGACCTATTTACTGTCGATTTATTTAGCATGCCACAGGTATATTCGGGGTCTATCATACTATTGGTAATTATTTTCTTCCTGATAGAATGGATCGGACGGGAAGGTAATTATGGCATAGAAGGTATCAAAAGCAAAATTAAGTCGATGCCTCTCCGGTGGATGTTCTATTATGTAATTGCATTCCTCGTATTCTATTACTCGGGGCATAAACAAGCATTTATATATTTTCAATTTTAAGGTCTCAGAAATTATATCATCAAATACGTTCTTATTGCTTAAGAAATGAAAAAGTCAATCATACTCACCATTATATTTATCCTTCCATTTATTATCCTTACAATATGGATAGAAACAATGTTGCGAGGAATTCCAAATGAATATATGATAAAATCGAACTTCATGAATGCCAATGCTTCCAGAATTAAGGTATTGGTATTGGGTAGTTCCCATGGAATCACTGCGATAGATCCTGATTGTTTTTCGGAATACACCTATAACTGTGCCCATTATGCACAATCACTGGATAGAGATTATAATATACTGAACCTGTATCAGGATCGGCTTGATTCTTTAGAATACATTATTTTGCCTGTATCTTATCACTCACTATGGACTAAGATAGATTTGCATGCTCATAAATGGAGAAAAAAGTATTACAATATATATTATGGTTTCAGAGTTGAACAGAACCCCATAAAAGAGCTTATCTTTCTTGACGAAACTATTCACGAAGATTTAAGAATCATAAAAGACTACTACTATAACCACCAACCGATACATACCGATTTGACTCCGTATGGTTTAGCTGTCACTCCTTCTCAAACTAATTTGGGTTGGATAAATTCAACGATCGACCAAGTTGTTGCGGCACATAGTACGGACGACCTGACCCGACTATATGATGAAAATGTATCTTATCTCAAGAAAATAATAGATATAGCCCAAAAGAAAAATGCGAAGGTAATATTCGTTACAATACCGGGACACGAAATATTTGTGGAACGTCTGCACCCTGATCAGTTGAATCTTCTGTACACAACGATGGACAAACTAAAAGATAACAAAACTGTCTTTTACTATAATTTCCTACATGAGTTTACCAAAGAAGATCAGGAAACAAGTCTTAAATATTTTCACGATGCGGATCACCTCAGCTACTTGGGTGCAAGAACTTTTTCGGTAAAACTTGACTCTATCGTAAAGGTTCTCGATAAGAAAGAAAAGATACAATCTGCAAATTAAATAATAGGTCTGCGACCTCAGAGTTTTACAGCCCGCAACATTTCGCGCTTTCCGGGAGGTCCGGGCAAACGTTCGACACGATAGCCTGATTGTTGCATCATTCTCCGGACAACGCCTTTTGCACAATAAGTAGTTAATATTCCACCGGGTGCTGTGTTAGCATATAAATAATCAAAAACAGATTGATTCCACATATCCGGCTGCTTGTCAGGAGCAAAAGCATCGAAATAAATAATATCGTACAATTGGTCTATTTTCCAATCCAGTTTAGTAAAGTCTGTATGTATTTTAGTCAAAGAAAAATACGCTGTAACTTCACATTTAATATTCCAATCCAAAGAGTGCAGTTTCTGAAATAATACTTTATCGTTGGTAGAATCTTTGTCTGCATAGTTCAACTTATCAGTAACCGTTTGTGACAAGGGATAAAGTTCAAGGCTTGTATAATTAACATGTTTAGATTGATCCCGCGCGGACAGTACAGTCAGATATGCATTCAATCCCGTTCCAAAACCAATTTCCAAAATATTGATCTGGCTTTTGGTGCAAAAATCGAATGCTGTCTTTATAAAAATATGTTCCGACTCCTGCCTCGCTCCATTCACCGAATGATAATGTTCATTCATTGCCGGAACAAAAAGGGTATGCGATCCATCCGCAGTAGACTCTATTACAAGATCTTGATCTGAATCCATATCAACTATTTATCCTTTTCGATCAATGCAACAGCATAAGCAGCAAAGCCTTCTTCCCGTCCTACAAATCCCATTTTTTCGGATGTAGTTGCCTTGATAGAAATATCATCAATATCAATCTGCAGAATATCTGCCATTACCTTTTGCATAGCCGGAATATGCGGATTGATCTTAGGACGCTCCGCACAAATTGTAGCATCAATATTACCGACTCTGTATCCTTTGCCGGAAAGAACTTCCAATGTTTTAGCCAAAAGAATTTTGCTGTCAATATCTTTATATTCGCCTGCAGTGTCGGGAAAATGAAAGCCTATATCCCTCAGGTTAGCAGCTCCCAATAGCGCATCACAAATAGCGTGTATAAGCACATCGGCATCCGAATGCCCCAATAAACCTTTTGTATGTTCTATTTTGATACCACCCAACCATAGATCTCGATCTTCTGCCAAACGATGTACATCATATCCGTACCCTACTCTAATCTTCATAAATATATCTCATTTTTAAGATCTCAAACCTTTATCTTAATAACTTCAAGTAACAAAGGTAACAAAAGACTTCCGATATTACTTAAATAAATTACGCAAGCCTTCCATATTAAAGCCCAATGAAAAACGCAAAGTTTGATCCAAAGGATTAGAATCGGCTGTTGATATCAGATAAGCCGCATCCAACTGAAAGGAACTCATTTTGAAACCTGCTCCAAAAGAAAAGTATTTACGGTTTCCTTGTCTCTGGCTTTCGTTGTAGTAACCACCTCTTAGCATAAACTGATCATTATAGGCATATTCCATACCTGCCGACCATGTTATTTCTTCTAATTCTCCCTTAAAACCATCGGGAGAGTCGCTGAATGATTTAAATATTCCGCTTATAGCTGATGATTTACGAACATCATCTACACGTTTTGCATAAACATCATCATCTTCCCCATCCTCTTGTCGGGGACGTGAAGGAACTAACAGCTTATTTAAATCCACATTAAACGCCAATGTGTTATAATCATCCAAAGGATAAGTCAAAGAAGCTCCCAGACGAAGATTTGCCGGTAAAAAATAATCATTTAGCCCATCATCCATAGATATTTTTGTACCGACATTCGAGATATTGAAACCCAATCCCAAAATACTTTCTACACTCCCTATATTAACATAAGACTCATTGTATCCGGCAATATCAGCAGCAAAAGCATTTCCCGCAGATGTATTTTCATCAGATGATGTTGAATAATCGGTGCGGATATAACGCAATGTAACACCTCCGGCGAATGTTTCGGTCAACTTACGCGAATAACCTATATCAAATGCCATTTCATAAGGAGACACTGTAGACATAAGCTGTCCTTCCAAATCTCTTTCCGGAATATCTCCAATCGAAAAATAGCGGATAGAAACACTTACCGCCTGATTATCCTCATTTCCGAATTTATAAAAACCCGAAGCATAAACCAAAGCAATATCCTGTACTATTTTCCTCAGCCAAGGTGTATAAGAAACTGTCATTCCGGCCTTACTCGTAAGAAAAGCATGTTTTGCAGGATTCCAGTACTGAGAGTAAAAATCGGGTAAAGTAGCGGCTCCGACATCTCCCATACCGCCGCCGCGCGCATCCGGAGCAATAGACAAAGAGGGCACGGCGGTAACCATTGTACCTGTCTGCGCTGATAAAGACAAACTCGTCAATACCAACAAACCCGAATAAATGTATTTCATTGTTGTTTTCATTTACCTTATTATATTTTAAAGGCCTCAGACCTGTTTATTATATTCTTGTTTAATCAAAAAGGTTACAAAATCAGTGATGAATCATCAATCAACAGTTATCAACTGGAAACTGTTAATTATTCACTATTAATTAACAAATCATCGAAAAAGGTAACAAAAGTGGCTCTCTTTATGTTCTTTTTCATCAGTAACCTTATCTCTTATTTTATTATCACATTTTTTCATTATATTATCATATTACAACACTATTATAGATAAAATAATTACCGTGCTGTTACAATTAGTTTCTCAGCCTTTACCGAAGACAAACGGCCGTTTATGTTCACCTGCACCGAGCATATATATACACCGGGCTGTAGTCGTCCTCCATTCGTATTCAGATCCCATTCGTATATATAACGATTGAGGGTATCGGCAGCCTGATTCTTCTGCGTCATCCACACCAACGCTCCTGTGAGAGAATACACTCTGAGGATAATATCGACATTCGATTGAGGAGTATTTGTATTAATTACAAACCGTGTAGCGTCTTTTGCCGGATTCCCCCAAATCTCAAATGAATATATACTGGGAGCATAATCGTCGGTAACAACAAACCTTAAAGTTTCTGCAGCTGAATTATTAAAAACATCCCAGATCCGGAATTCTATTTTATGTTCACCTTCCGACATTTGCGGCATCTGGAAAGAAATGCTTCCTTCTTTATTCGAACCACCCTTATTAGTAAAATAAGAAGATAAATCATAAGTCGTAATCCCATCCAACACCAACGATATATTATGCCCGATAGCATTAGATAAATTTATTCCGGTATCATCCGATACTTCGGCATAGAACAATGGAGTTGAATTGACATAACCGCCGTCTTTAAACTGCTCATTATTTAAAAACATTTTTGAAATAACAGGCGGATTTTCCTCTTCGGGCATATTGGTGTTTGTCCCTCCTATCGTATAATTATAAAAAGAACCCTGAGCTTTTTTCTTTGAATCCGAATTATCATATGCGTAGAAACTCATTTTACCCTTGTCGTCGGCATATAATATATCTTTAGGCGCAACAAAATTGACAACAAACTCTCCATTCATAATATCAACCTTTCCTGCAAAAAGTGTATTCGTATAATCGGTATAATCTATAGCAATCTTATCGGGATTGGGCGTACCCGAAGAAGTATTACCTCTGGTACGCAAAGTTTGTTTAGCATCGAATACCAATGATTCGAGCGTTCCGTTAAAATCTTCAGCGACGTCTCCATTTTGATTTTCGATAATACCTTTAATTACGGTGTTGTCCAATGCCTGAATATTTATATCGTCTGCATCTGCATCCCTGTCATTCATTTCGGTAATCCTCACCTTATATGTATCTTCGGGATAAGCCAGAGTCAAAGCTGGGTCACCCAACAATACAAATCTCAGTTTATTGCTGTCTTCAAAAAGTAATGCGTCATTTTTAGCCTCTCGTAAAATATCTCCCAAACGGGGATTTTTCCCATTTTTCTTCTTAAAGAGATACTTCATCAGGCTTTCATTCATCGTCCTGTTATTCCGAATATAAACAGCACGCACGGTAGTCATCATGGCAATAGCTCCACCTTCTTCTTTTAATAATGCTGCTTCTCCACCTGATGATGCATTAGCGTCAAATCGTCCGAAATCACAAGTTGCGGTAATCCATAATGGCAGTTTATCATTGTTGAGTGACTCTATATTTGCCATTGTCAGCAGATACTCATGAGTCCATGATGTAGTAGAACCGTGTCCTATAAAGTTCAACATCAGCGTCCCCTTATTTATTCGGTCTAGTAATGCCCTGTTTGCATCCGGATAACGAGCACCGCCGCTCTCGATAACCCGTTCGTAGGCATCCTCATATATTTTCGAAACAACAAAATCAGGATAGGATGCTGTTATACCAGCAGAAAACCTCTCGGCATCCTGCATATGTTCACGCTCACTTTCTGTCGAATTACTACCGGCAACGGCATCATCAGCGACAAAAGTTATATTATTTTGCCAGATACCTTTATTCTTATTTTCGATATAAGCAGCAATCTTTGCAACTGTGTTTGCGGCAGAACTTGCCGACCTTACCGGTAAACGTCCGATGCTGATATCCAACTTAGCTTTAGACAGATCAAAAATAGAATCGAAAGGATTAGTGGAAGTTATCGGCTCTTCTGTCCTCACTACCGATTTATCGTCAAGCAATCCAAAATAATCATCAGAAACATAAGACCCTACTTCTGTCAGATAGTTCTCGGACTGATATGTGAGCAACATCGACTTAGAAGCCTCATCTGCCCAATCCTGTTTCAATTGATTATCAAATGTTCCACCTCCGAATAACATCAAGTATTGAGGTCGGTTTTCTCCTCCGTCAGCCCTGTCATAAAACATCTTCATAAAACGCCTATAGGCACTGGCATCAGGTTTTCCTGACGAAAATTCATTGTATATATCTTCGGGACTGACTATAATTGAGGTTAAACCGGACTCATTATTATGCAGATCGGCTAACTGCTGTGCATAACTTTTCAGAAAATCTCGAACAATAATCACCATATCGGCAGACTCCAAAGCATGCAGATTTTGATTGGCAATTGCACCGAGACCTTTTCCCTCGTACGTGGGTGTGGGTATATCGCTCAGTTTCGCCAGATCGACCATCGCATATTCTTTGATTGTATTGTTATCCGCGGCAAATTGTAATGTCGAACCGGACAATTGAGCATCTATGCGAACGGGGGCAGTATTGGATGTCACATCAAATACAAGCAGATCAGACGATGCAGAAGCTATTTTAAAACCCAGATTAGATGCAAGTGTCGTATTTCTGAAGAGCGTTACTGCACCATAAGGTTTCAGATTTCGTTTATAGTTTAGTCTGAGATAGTTCAGATATACATTCTTATCGGAAGTATACCCTTTTGTATAGGTCAGCTTTACAGTATTCTGGTTCTGCAATGCGTTAACCGATAAAGGCGAACTCATTTGTGTTGCTATAAGATATGTATTATCGCCTAACGGTACTGAGGTCGAAAGTGCATCGAGATAACTGCCGTTAAAGTCGATAGTTAATTTTCCGGAAGTAAAAACTGTACGCGCTATAAAACTACAACGTAAAACAGCTGGGTCCGTAGTCGCTCCTTCGGTATTTAACTGTACATTTACAGTAGACGTTTTCAGAAAATTTTCGCCTAGCATTTCCCGCCCTGTTTCGCCCGGATTAATAAGTTCCTGTTCATGAAGAACATAATCGTTGTAAGAATTAACAACATTATCGGCTAACGGTAGAGAGCCTTGTATTCCTATCAGTTTAGGATCTTCGTCCGACTCCGTTATAAAGTAATAGTTGTCGGAGGAATAAGGATTTTGAGTTTGTTCAAACTCTGTTGTTGTTTTATTATATGTCCACTTTATATTCCCTCTCCCGTAAAAAAGAATATAATCATCTTCATTTTTGAAATCGTTTCTCGACCGATTCATCCAGATTGAAACCTGCGGAAGATCATCTATATATGGCTTAGTAAAATCTTCGTTGATAATCCATCCTCCATAACCATATACTTTTACATTCTGAGGATTGGACAAACCTATTTTTTTCAGATCTTTATATGTCAGTTTATATATTCCTGTTTCCGAAATTTTAATCTTGTACCACTTCCCTTGGGATAAAACCGAATTTTTCGCATAACGAGAACCATCGTTATCGACTGCTGACAATCGAAACGAAACACATAATACTAAAGTGAATAATATAAATAACTTTTTTCGCACTAATATCCGTATTTAGGTCACAGACATCTTTATTACTTAAAGCTAGCCTATATCCGTTGAATATAAAATCCCTAAACATTAAGGTTCCAAACCTTTTTGTAGTCTATCCTAGATAACTGCAATAGACTGTTATTACTTTAAAATACAACATTAATACTTACTATTACTTAATATGTATCAGCGAATATAAAAATCAAAAAGCTTTCGTCCTTCCAGAAAACCTTCCAGATGATCATTTATTTCGACCCTGCCGACACCGGAAGGTGTACCCGAAAATAAAATATCACCTATCTTCAATGTAAAGAAACGGCTGGCGTAAGCAATTATTTTGTCTACCCGATGAATCATGTCTGAAGTATTGCCTTTCTGGACAATCTCGTTATTTTTTAATAAACTGAAATCAAGACAATCCACATTCTTCTGTAAAATCTCTTTCGGTACAAACTCTCCTACCACCGCCGAATTATCAAAACCTTTGGATATTTCCCAAGGCAGGCTTTTCTGTTTCAAATCCGACTGAAGATCACGTGCTGTAAAATCAATGCCTACAGTCAACTCATCATAGTATCTGTGGGCAAACCTTTCCGCTATATTTTTCCCTAATCTGTTTATGCGAACTACCACCTCCAGTTCGTAATGGATATTGTTCGAAAAATCAGGAATAAAGAAAGGTTTATTGTCTTTGAGCAATGCCGAATCAGGCTTCATAAATAATACAGGTTCTCCGGAATCAATGCCGTTACGCCCCATTTCCTTATTATGCTCCTGATAATTATGCCCTACACAAATAATCTTCATTACCTAGATACTTGATTTTAAGTCCTTAGACCTGTTTACATTCAATTAAATATCGAAAACAAAAACATTTTCAACGATCAGTTTTCAATTTAATAGTGACATTTAAATACTTACTAACGAAAGTATTAATGACCTATTTTAAAGCGATAACCGGCTGTTGCTGTAATCTTGGATAGACTACAAAAAGGTCTAAGACCTTAATCTTTGGCAAAGATAAAAATAATTTGATTCTGTACGGGATAATATCACGATCCGTTTCTTTAAATCATTCCGATTACTTTATAATAGTCGTTTATCAGACCTGAATAGCATAAAGAACAAAAAAAACATTAAATCTATTACGCATGTCTAACAGATTACCTATATTTGTCTTAAAATATTAAGGGTTTCCACCTTTATTCTATTGGTATCTTACAACATTATATATTATAATAGCAATGAGTAATTTAGAAAAAATGACGGCTGAAAAGCTTTTGAGAATCAAAGCTATCAAACTTCAACCATCTAATCCTTTCACTTGGGCTTCCGGCTGGAAATCACCGATCTACTGTGATAACCGGAAACTCTTTTCGTATCCGGCAATACGTAATTTCGTAAAACTGGAAATGAGTCGTATAGTAATCGAAAAATATCCCGATGCAGATGCTGTTGCCGGAGTTGCAACCGGTGCAATCACACCGGGAGCTTTGGTTGCCGACGCATTAGGACTGCCTTTCGTATATGTACGCTCTACACCGAAAGACCATGGCTTGGAGAATCTGATAGAAGGAGAGTTGAGACCAAACAGTAAAGTAGTAGTTATCGAAGATCTTATTTCAACCGGAGGAAGCAGCCTGAAAGCTGTGGAAGCTATCAAGCGCGACGGTTCGGAAGTAGTAGGTATGGTAGCTATCTTCAATTACGGATTTCCTTTGGCTAAAGAGAATTTCGAGAAAGCAAATATTGAATTATCGACTTTAACCAATTACGATGCTGTTTTAGAACAGGCATTAAAGATCGATTATATCGTAGAGTCTGACTTGGAAACTCTTCAGGAATGGAGAAAAGCTCCGTCTAAATGGAAATAAGGTCTAAGGGGCCTTTTGTAAATTAGTTAGCATCTAAATATCTAACTGAAAACAAATTGCAGGAATTGCATACAAGGTTGTCGTGTCTGTCAGACAAAACATACCTTGGTGCAATAGAAAACAAACAAGATGACAGAATATACAAGCGACATTAAAACAATCCCTTACTCCGATAAGGATATATTTGAAGTTTTATCCGACCTTAGAAAACTTGATCTGGTAAAGGATAAATTACCCGCCGACAAGGTCAAAGATTTTACATACGATCAGGATTCCTGCAGTGTAAATGTGAGTCCTATCGGAAATATAAGGTTTGTGATTGTGGAAAGGAAACCTCACTCGGAAATAAAATTCGAAGCCGAACAACTACCCTTTCAGCTAAACCTTACTATCGAATTAAAGCAAAACACAGACCAGCAAAAAGAATCGACAGATCTAGCTCTGGTAGTCAACGCAAATCTCAACCCATTCCTAAAGCCAATGGTATCAAAACCATTGCAGGAAGGACTTAATAAAATGGCTGATATGCTAGCGTCACTGCCATACAGCGAATTAATAAATAAATAAGGATCAATCCTTATTTTTCTCTTTTATGGAGAATCCTGCATTAGAATTATACACAACTATTCACTTTTGAATAGTACCATCACAATAAAATCCGGGAAATATATCTCTTAAAAAATGAAACTCTGGCAAAAAAATACACTCGTCAATAAAGATATAGAAGAGTATACCGTAGGTAAAGACCGTGAAATGGACTTATATCTGGCAAAGCACGATGTACTGGGATCTATGGCTCACATTACCATGCTGCAATCTATAGACTTATTAACCAAAGACGAACTAACAGTTCTTCTTAAAGAATTAAAGTCGATATATGACACCATAGAAAAAGGCGGATTCATTATTGAAGACGATATTGAAGACGTGCATTCTCAGGTCGAACTGATGTTAACTCGGAAACTCGGCGATGTCGGAAAAAAAATACACAGTGGACGTTCAAGAAACGACCAGATTCTTCTTGACCTGAAACTGTTCACCAGAGAACAGATAAAAACAATCGTCGATTCTGTATCGGGACTTATAGATATATTACTTGCTCAAAGCGAAAAATATAAAAATGTACTTATCCCCGGATACACACATTTACAAATAGCCATGCCATCATCATTCGGATTATGGTTTGGCGCATATGCAGAAAGTCTCGTTGATGATCTGCAGTTATTACTGGCAGCATTCAAAATATGCAACCGCAACCCTTTAGGCTCAGCCGCAGGATATGGATCATCATTTCCGCTCAACCGACAGATGACTACTACCCTTCTTGGATTCGATTCGATGAATTACAATGTGGTATATGCTCAAATGGGACGGGGAAAGATGGAACGTACCGTTGCTTTTGCAATAGCCGGTATCGCCGCAACCCTATCGAAGCTATCTTTTGATGCATGTATGTACAACAGCCAGAATTTCGGATTTATAAAACTTCCGGATGAATACACCACCGGATCGAGCATAATGCCTCACAAAAAGAATCCTGATGTATTTGAACTTTCCCGTGCTAAATGCAACAAACTCCAGGCATTACCAACCGAAATAACTCTTATCACGAATAATCTTCCATCAGGATATTTTCGGGATATGCAGTTAATTAAAGAAATATTTTTACCCTCGTTCGACGAACTGAATAACTGTATATCAATGATCGGAAGAATGATCGGCGAAATAAAAGTTAATCAAGATATTATCAAAGACGATAAATATACCTATATATTCAGTGTAGAAGAAGTAAACAGACTCGTTCTGGAAGAAGGTGTTCCATTCCGTGATGCTTACAAAAAGGTTGGACTGGATATCGAAGCCGGAAAATTCAACCACGACCGTACAGTACACCATACTCACGAAGGTAGTATAGGCAACTTATGCAATGATCAGATTGAGATATTAAGACAACAAGTAATCGATCAATTTGATTTTTCTGCAATAGAAGCTGCGGAAACTCAACTTTTAAATTCAGCCAAATAAATCTCCCGAGATGGAAAAAACCGAAATAATATTAGTTCGCATTACCGGACAAGACCGTCCGGGTGTGACGACGGCACTTACTGCTATTTTAGGACACTACAATGCAACTATACTCGATATAGGTCAGGCGAATATACATCATTCACTTTCGCTGGCAATCGTTTTCGAATCAGAAACTACACAATCGGGATATATACTGAAAGATTTGCTATTCAAAGCAGATGAGCTAAGTGTAAACGTCAGATTCTCGCATCTCAGTAAAGAAGATTACTCGACTTGGGTAAACCTGCAGGGTAAAAACAGATACACCGTTACCATCTTAGGAAAAGAACTGAACGGAACTCAGATATCTCTGGTTACACAAGTATTACTTGCTCATAAACTGAATATCGAAAAGATAAACAGGCTTACTGCACGGATACCTTTGAATAAGACCGACCGTATAGGACGTTCGTGCATAGAACTATCCATCAGGGGAACAGTGGATAACTTCAAAGACCTTCAAAAAGAATTTATGAGATTATCTTCTCAACATCAAATAGATATAGCCTTTCAGGAAGAGAGTATGTATCGCAGGATGCGCCGCCTTATCTGCTTCGATATGGATTCGACCCTTATTCAGACCGAAGTGATAGATGAACTTGCCGACCGTGCAGGAGTAGGTGAAGAAGTGAGAGCTATAACCGAATCGGCAATGAGGGGAGAGATTGATTTCTCCGAAAGTTTCAAACGCCGTATAGGTCTCTTAAAGGGTCTTGACGAATCGGTTATGAAAGAGATCGCAGAAAATCTGCCTATTACCGATGGTATGGTTCGTCTGGTTCGTATTTTAAAAAAGAGTGGATACAAAATTGCAATCTTGTCTGGAGGTTTTACCTATTTCGGTAACTACCTGAAAGAAAAATACGGGTTCGATTATGTATATGCCAACGAACTGGAAATTGTAGATGGTAAACTTACCGGAGAGCATGTCGGAGACATTGTAGACGGCAAACGCAAAGCGGAGCTGTTGCGGCTCATAGCTCAAGTTGAAAAAGTAGACCTGAAACAAACCGTAGCCGTTGGAGATGGGGCTAATGACCTGCAAATGCTTGCTACCGCAGGATTAGGAATAGCTTTTCATGCCAAACCAAAGGTAAAAGCCAATGCACAACAATCTCTATCGACTGTAGGATTGGATGGAATACTTTATTTCTTGGGATATAGGGATTCTATGCTGGAAGGAGATTATTAAGGTCACAGACCTATTTGTTTGTCAAGTATAAGAACCCAGGCATATTATAACTCGAAAATGCATCATTAAATGCTTTCATTTACTTAATTAGTTAGAAGTTACAAGATTGGTATCTGGCTATATTATAAATATAAAAATCTAACATTTAAACATATATAAATTTAGATATAGCACCTTTCATGCGTTAATATAGCCTAATGGAATCCTCATTTTTATTGATTTCTAGCATTTTGATATTATCTTTGCTAATGGATAACAGAAAGTAAAAAGGTCTAAGACCTCACTATAGCTTATATAAATGTTAGATATAGTACTAAAAGGAATACTGATCGGTATACTCGTATCGGCTCCAATGGGACCTATCGGAGTATTATGCGTTCAGCGTACATTGAACGAGGGGCGTGCTCATGGATTTATCTCTGGTCTCGGAGCTTCTTTATCAGATATGGTGTACGCCTGCATCACCGGATTAGGTATCAGTTTTATACTCGACTTTATAGAGGCCAATCATCATCCTCTGCAAATAGCAGGCAGCATACTTTTGGTTGCCGCAGGGTATTACATATATAAATCGAATCCGGCCCGAACCTTAAAAAAACAGGGTGAAGCAAAACAATCTCCTTTCTGGCAGGATTTCGTATCTTCTTTTTTTATCAACCTTGCAAATATCGGTATTCTATTCTTTTTTATAGCTATGTTTGCCCGATTCAACTTTATCGACCCTGTAGACTCTACTAAAAATTTTGTCGGCATTGCTTCGATAGGTTTAGGTACAATCATTTGGTGGCTGGCAGTATCTACGGTCGTAGACAAGGTTAGAAACAGATTTAATCCTCGTGGACTCAAGATATTCAACAATATACTAGGTGTTATACTCATTGTCATAGGACTCGTAGGTTTATTAACCGGAACAGTCAGTATCATAGAACACTTAGCTTAAAGTAACTAAACTTGTCATTTTATTGGCAAGTATAAATAACACTGACATTTACCTTTCTAATACATAATATCGACTACTTATTCCCCCTCCTGCCCTATCTTTTCTTATTACTTTATTCTCATCTTTTGCAAAGAAAAAAAAATTACTCCCGTTATTGTAAAATTTAACCGGAAATATTCCGCTTTCTATTACACTCTATCTTTAACTAAAGTCTCTGATAATTAGCCATATCTTAATGTATATTATACAATATAAATCCTCTATCTTATTGTATAATACATGATATTTAATATTTTGATTTTCAATTAATTAACTTCATTTTTATTCGAATTAATTTCACAGATATAATTTTGTTTTCTATATTTGCCTATGACCAATAAGGTTTGAGACCTTTTAATTCTATTTCATGAGGCATTTCTCACGACTCGGCAAAGTCAAAATAAATTTTGGATCTACTTGAAATGTTGACTTTGCAAGCATACCTGCAAGAGCAGGTTATCGCTTGAAAATATGTCTTTAATAAACAATCGCCGAAGCGAAGGCGAGGCAAATACTTTCTATTACTTAAAGTACCATGAAAACGAACTTTATACATACATACGTATCAGTAGACTGTGTTGTCTTTGGATTTGACGACGACCAGCTCAATATACTTTTAGTTCAACGAGGCGAGAAAGAAGATAGCCTTACTGACCTGAAATTACCTGGAAGCCTTATTTATGACGAAGAGGATGTTGACGATGCCGCTCAACGTGTACTATTCGAACTTACCGGAATAAAAAAAATGACATTAAAGCAATTCCGTTGTTTTTCATCTCCCGATAGGGCAAATAATCCGAATGATATAAAGTGGTTGGATAAAGAGTATAAACCGGATATAAACCGGTTGATTACTGTAGCTTACTTAGCTCTATGCAAGATTGACCGTAAACTTAATAATATCTCAAAATATAAAAATTCAAAATGGTGTCCGGTAACAAAATTGCCCGATATGCCTTTCGATCATAACCAAATTGTAGAAGCATCATTAGCTGAAATCAGAAAATGGATAGAAGCTGAACCCGTAACCATATTCGAACTATTGCCTCAAAAATTTACAATCAGCCAGATACACAGACTGTATGAAGCGGTCTATAACAAGAAAATAGATATTCGCAATTTTCATAAGAAGATTGGAACAATGCAGTATATCACAGCTTTGGAAGAAAGACAACAAGGGGTTTCACACCGTGCAGCCCGTTATTACAAATTCGATAAAGTGATGTACAACAGGCGTAAGACCAATATACAATGATAACAATCAGTTTGAAAGATATTTATCTATAAAGAAAAGGGTCACAGCTCTTCTTATAAAACGGTCTTTAAATGACACTGAAAAAGGAAACTAATGAAAACGAACATAAAGAGTGTAACTTTTGTAACCTTTTAAACACAAACAACTGAAAAACAATAACAAAAAAGGTAACACCTAAAGAAAAATATATAACAAATAACAAATATCTGATCATATGTATTTATTAGGATACGACATAGGAAGTTCATCTGTAAAAGCCTGCTTGGTAGAAGCCAACACAGGAAAGATAGTTGCCTCTGATTTCTACCCAAAAGAAGAAATGGAGATTACCGCAGTAAAAGCAGGATGGGCAGAACAGGCTCCCGAAGAATGGTGGAAAAACCTGAAACTGGCTCATGAGTCTATCATCAAACAATCGGGTGTAAAAGCTGAAGATATAAAGGCAATTGGAATCACCTGGCAAATGCACGGATTGGTTTTAGTAGACAAAAACCAACAGGTATTACGCCCTTCCATTATCTGGTGCGACAGCCGTGCTGTGCCTTACGGTGAAAAGGCATTTAAGGCTATAGGTGAAGAAAAATGCTTATCACACCTGCTAAACTCACCAGGAAATTTTACCGCATCGAAACTTGCCTGGGTAAAAGAACATGAACCTCATATTTTCGAAAAAATAGATAAACTGATGCTTCCGGGCGATTACATAGCAATGAAACTTTCGGGGGATATTGCCATGACTATCGAAGGTTTATCAGAAGGAATGTTCTGGGATTTCAAAAATCAGTCGGTATCTGAAGATGTTTTGAATTATTACGGCATTCCTAAAAGCTTTATTCCTGAGATAAAACCAATATTCGGCATTCAGGCTGAAGTTTCCGCTCAAGCCGCAAAAGAACTTGGACTGAAAGAAGGTACTCCTATTACATACCGTGCAGGCGATCAGCCTAACAACGCTGCATCGTTAAATGTCTTCAATCCGGGAGAAATAGCTTCTACAGCAGGTACTTCAGGTGTTGTATATGGTGTACTCGATAAATTAGACTACGACACACGCTCCCGAGTCAACACTTTTGCCCATGTCAATTATACACCCGATCAAACCCGTTTAGGAGTATTGTTGTGTATTAATGGAACCGGAATACTTAACTCCTGGTTGAGACGTAATCTGGCTGTCGAAGGGCTGTCATATAACGATATGAATAACCTCGCGGCACAATCCCCCATCGGAGCGAAGGGGTTGTCTATCATTCCATTCGGAAACGGGGCGGAACGTGTACTCGAGAATAGAGAAGTTAACTGCTCCATACATGGTGTCAATTTCAATATACACAACAAGGCAGACTTATTAAGAGCCGGACAAGAAGGTATCGTTTTTTCATATGAATACGGTATGGAGATAATGAAAGAAATGGGTATGAATATCCATTTGATAAGAGCCGGTCATGCTAATATGTTCTTAAGTCCTGTATTTGCTCAAACCTTGGCGAGTGTAAGCGGTGCAACCATAGAACTATTCAACACCGATGGTGCTGCCGGTGCTGCAAAAGCTGCAGGAATGGGGGTAGGCATTTATGCGTCAAATGAAGAGGCTTTTTCATCACTGACTAAAATTGCGGTCATAGAGCCCGAAATCAATAAAAAAGCTCAATACAGAGATGCTTATGAAAAATGGAAATCATTGATAATCAAGTAAACATAAATATTTTATTACTAACGAAAATTTAAACTAATAACCAATGGCTACAAAAGAATTTTTTCCGGGTATCGGTAAAATCAAATTTGAAGGTAAAGACAGCAAAAATCCAATGGCATTCCATTACTATGATCCGGAAAAACTGGTAAATGGCAAGAAAATGAAAGATTGGTTGAAATTCGCGATGGCTTGGTGGCACACTCTATGTGCTGAAGGTGGTGACCCATTTGGTCCCGGAACCAAAACATTTCCTTGGAGCGAAGGAGCCTCTGCTTTAGATAAAGCCAAAGCAAAAATGGATGCAGGTTTCGAATTTATGCAAAAGATCGGTATCGAATATTACTGTTTCCATGATGTAGACCTTATAGACGAAGCAAACACCATTGAAGAATATGAAGCTAACCTGAAAGCAATTACTGCATACGCAAAGCAAAAACAGGCTGAAACAGGTATCAAATTATTGTGGGGAACAGCTAACGTATTCAGTCATAAGCGTTATATGAACGGTGCTGCCACTAATCCTAATTTTGATGTTGTTGCACGTGCTGCCGTTCAGATTAAGAATGCTATTGATGCTACAATTGAGCTAGGCGGTACAAATTATGTATTCTGGGGAGGACGTGAAGGTTATATGTCAATCCTCAACACAGACCAGAAACGTGAAAAAGAACATTTGGCTCAAATGTTGACTATCGCACGTGATTATGCACGCTCTAAAGGATTTACAGGAACTTTCCTTATAGAACCCAAACCAATGGAACCAACTAAACATCAGTATGACTATGATGTTGAAACAGTTATAGGCTTCCTTCGTAACTATGGTTTGGATAAAGACTTCAAGATCAATATCGAAGTAAACCATGCAACATTGGCCGGACATACATTCGAACACGAATTGGCTTGTGCTGTAGATGCCGGTATGCTCGGATCTATTGACGCAAACCGTGGAGATTATCAAAACGGCTGGGATACAGACCAGTTCCCCATCGACCAATTTGAACTTGTTCACGCATATATCCAAATTATCCGTAATGGTGGACTTGGTAATGGAGGTACAAACTTCGATGCTAAAACCCGCCGCAACTCTACCGATCTGGAAGATATCTTTATCGCCCATATCACAGGTATGGATGTAATGGCTCGTGCTTTGGAAAATGCTGCTGAACTGCTGAATGATTCTCCATACAGCAAAATGCTGAAAGACCGTTACGCTTCATTTGATGGAGGTAAAGGAAAAGACTTCGAAACAGGAAAACTAAAACTCGAAGATCTTGTTTCATACGCTAAACAAGCAGGCGAACCTAAACAAATCAGTGGAAAACAAGAGCTTTATGAAGCCATTGTAAATATGTACACAAAATAATTCAACTCTGAAAACAGGTGCAGTTATCCCCAAAGGCAGCTGCACCTATTTTAACTTTAATCAATTGGTTACCAAACCAAAATTCCACTTCATGAAAAACGAAACAAGTAAATCATACGCCTTCGGTGTCACGCTCATCGCCACACTCGGAGGTTTGCTCTTCGGATACGACACAGCCGTCATATCGGGAACTGTAGAATCGCTGCGGCATTTTTTCATCGATCCCATGAATTTATCTCCTTTCGAGGCTAGTGCAATGGAAGGCTTTGTTGTCAGCAGCGCACTTATCGGATGTATTGTCGGTGCAGCCATTGCCGGATGGCTGAGCCAGCACTTTGGCCGTAAGCCTGCTCTATTTGCAGCTGCTGTTTTATTTTTCCTTGCTGCTATAGGATCAGCATGGCCCGAAATCGGCTATCATATGCCCGATGCAGGAGATCATACATTCGTGTATCATTTTGTATTTTACCGCATATTAGGAGGTATCGGTGTAGGTATAGCTTCTATGGTTTCTCCGATGTATATTGCAGAAATAGCCCCACCGTCGAAAAGAGGGAGTTTGGTCGCTTTAAATCAATTCGCTATTATATTTGGTATGCTGGTGGTATATTTTGTTAATTACTTTATTGCCAAACAAGATTCAGGAACCGGAGAATGGCTACATTCTGTAGGTTGGAGATATATGTTTGCATCTTTGGCGATTCCTTCGGGATTATTCTTCCTGCTTTTATTCTTTGCTCCCGAAACACCCAGATGGCTGGTTATGAAGGGAAAAACAGATAAAGCTCACAATATACTATCAAAATTAGTAGGTTCTGTTGAAGCCGATCAGGAAATTAAAGAAATCAAGCATAGTTTCGATAAAGAACAAGAATCATCACTTAAGCCATACTATAAATTCATGATGACATGGTTAGTGTTATTCGTTATCGGATATCTTGTTCTTCAATTTAGTCAAGTATCTAGTGGGCTTGAAATAGCAATGATCTTCAGTTTCCTCATCGCACTTGTCGTACCGATCAAATCTTATGGTTTTGCCATTATCATCACAGGGCTTTTACTATCTGCATTCCAGCAGTTTGTCGGAATCAATGTCGTTTTGTACTACGCTCCCGAAATCTTCAAGAGTATGGGTGCAGACACAGACAGTTCTTTATTACAGACTATCATTGTCGGAATCGTGAATCTGTCATTTACTACATTGGCAATTCTTACAGTAGATAAATTCGGCCGTAAGCCTTTACTTATAACCGGAGCGTTGGTTATGGCTGTATCGATGCTGGGATTAGGCTCTTCTTTTGCGGCAGATCTTCCTGGTGGACTTAAGCTCGTCTTTATGCTGACTTATACTGCGGGTTTTGCCATGTCATGGGGACCTGTATGTTGGGTTATGCTTGCAGAAGTATTTCCAAACTCAGTACGTTCGGCTGTTATGTCTATTGCTGTTGCAGCTCAATGGGTATCAAACTTCCTTGTGTCATGGACATTCCCTATAATGGATAAAAATGAAACGCTTATCAGTACTTTTAACCATGGTTTCTCTTACTGGGTATATGGCGCAATGGCTGTCCTTGCTGCCTTATTTGTTTGGAAAAAAATTCCCGAAACAAAAGGTAAGACTCTGGAAGACATGGAAAATCTTTGGAAAAAGTAATATTCTTAACACTATAAATAGGAAAACAGGCTATATTTCTCAATAGCCTGTTTTTAATATAGAAAAACCAGTAATTCTATTTAGTTATTATCTTATTCAATATTGAACGTAATAGCTCTGTCGGGCAAGGTTAACTTATAATTCTTTAATCTACAAATATACTTTCTTTAGAGGTAAAATCCGATTACAAAAGAGTCAGTAACTAATAAGAAAGCCTCAGAATTTTATTCCGAGGCTTTCTTATTTTTGATCACTTTTTTCTTCTTTTTAGTAAAAAGCGATTTTATTTTTTTTACTACTAATCCTATTAACATAGGCTGCACTACTTCCCAAATTAAAGGAGCCGCCCCCATAAGCATTGGAGCAAATCTAGATATAGAGGACTCTTCTTCAATATCTTCATCCTCCTTCTGTCTCGTTCGAGACTTCTTTCCACCTGTAAATAAAGAGAATATATCGCCAAAACCTGATTTCGTAGAAGAGAAAACCGAACCTATCAATAAACGTCCAAAATTTTCACGGGCATAGCCGACTCTCTCCAATAAATGCTGTTCCTGTTCTGCACATTCACACGTGAGACGAGCCTTTTCTTCACGAAGTTTTTCTATTGGAGTCAGTTCATTCTTCATCTTCTTCTATTTTCTGAATTGTACGGATAGTCATATTTACAATGTAACGGCGTAATAATCTTCGACAGACATATACTCCTAACAGCATTAATAAAATAATAACTATAAGAATTCCAAATCCGGCAGAATAATTATGTAAGGCTTCTCCGATAAAAAGAGCAATACCAAAAAGGAATAGGCCAAATAAAATCAACGCCAAAACAGCTATTATCAAGCTATATATAATATAAGAAGATGTACTTGCCACCTTTTCGTAAACCTTGAGCTTAGCCAAGGTTATACGCTTATCTATATAGCTTGATAAATCAGCTTTGGACTCGTCGATGAGTTCCGAAAAGTCTTGATATTCGTTTTTTTCGTTATCAATCTTCATCCTCTACCAGATCTTCCAGAGCCTCCTCGGCTTTCGAGGCTGAACCCTTTACATTGCTTTTTACTTTTTCAACTAATTTATTGATTTCTTTAAGCCATTCTTCTTTTTTATCAGAAGCTGCAACATATCCGGCGGCTGCACCTACGGCTGCACCGATTGCCAGAAATAGTAAATTTGAATTTGATTTTCCCATTTTTATAGTTCAATTATGTTAATAACAATTTATTGATATATTCTTAACAAAGATATGTTTCTTTTGTTTTTGGCACTCGCCTAAAGTAATATTTTTTGAGAATATTACTATAAAAATCCACCTATAATTAACCTTTGTTAATATGCGACCAAGTAACAAAAGCATTTAGTGATTCATTCTGAAATACTAACTAGTTGTTGATATTATACCCAGAAAGTTAACCAAAAGGACTGCGGCCTAATCCAGAGCTTCTCCAAATAATGTAGCCGAAGTATTACCTGTGACTTTCACATTCACAAACTCTCCGATACGATGATTACCTTTATCAAAAATAATCACTTTATTCTGAGATGACCTTCCGAATAGTTGCTCTTTAGATCTCTTCGAAAATCCTTCGACCAAAACTTCGAAAGTCTTACCTACATCATGTTTATTGCTTTCGAGCGATAATTCATTCTGTAGATTTATAATTTGCTGCAGACGTTCTATTTTGATATCTTCCGAAATATCATCTGCCAATTTTTTTGCGGCATATGTGCCGGGACGTTCCGAATATTTAAACATAAAAGCAGAATCAAAGCCAACCTCCTTCATTAAAGATAAAGTTTCCTGGTGATCTTCTTCTGTTTCGGAATGATATCCGCACATTATATCGGTTGATAATCCACAACCCGGAATAATACGTTTTATGGCAGTAATGCGATCCAAATACAATTCGCGGTTATATTTACGTTTCATAATGCCAAGCATACGGGTACTTCCCGATTGTACAGGCAAATGTATAAATTTACACAGGTTATCATATTTGGCAATCATTTCCAAAGTGTCATCAGTCATATCGGTCGGATATGATGTTGTAAAACGAATGCGCATTTTAGGTGCTGCTAATGCTACTAATTCCAACAAAGCCGTGAAATCGGTAACCTTACCACCTTCGTCTTCAAATTTGTATGAATTAACATTCTGACCGAGCAAGGTTACTTCTTTAAAACCTTTTTCTCTAAGATCTTTTAATTCATTCAATATACTTTGAGGATCACGGCTTCGTTCACGACCTCTGGTATAAGGTACAATACAATAAGTACAGACTTTATCGCATCCACGCATAATGGATATAAAACCCGAAATATGATTTCCCCCGATTTTTAAAGGGATTACATCTTTGTAAGTTTCTGTTTTAGACAATTTTACATTAATTGCTTTCTCGCCTCGCTCGGCAGCTCCGACCAGATTAGGCAAATCAAGGTATGCGTCGGGTCCTACAACTACATCAGCATGATGCTTTTCCAGCAGTTCTTCTTTAGCCCGTTCTGCCATACAGCCTAATACTCCGATAATAAGGTCTTTATTTTTCTTGCGTTTAATAGCATTGAAATATTCCAGACGCTGAATAACTCTCTGTTCGGCATTATCCCTTACGGAACAAGTGTTAACAAACACGGCATCTGCATCCTCCAGCTTATCGGTCATTACATAGCCATCCATTTCCATTACAGAGGCTACTACCTCACTATCTGCTACGTTCATCTGACAACCATAAGTTTCGATGAACAATTTTCGGTCAGTCGTGGATTTAAAGTCCAGTCCTTGTTCGTTGATCATAATTTTTTAATTTTATATTTATATACAATAAAAATAAGGGCAAAGATAATTCTTTTGCCCTATACTTGAAAAAAGAGTGAAATTTATATCCTCTCCATACTACTACCTAGCTCGTTATAAAGTAATTTTTATTTATATATTATATATAGTTATGGTTATAGGATTAAGCGTATTCGGGGTAAAGCTGGATGTCGTTGAGTAACCTACAACCGGAGCAAATCGTATTACCAAATAATCAGAAGTTACACAATAACCGGCATATAACGATACTGTAAAGGAATTTATTCTCGCCCCTGTAGACAGGGGAGTCGCCTGATAATATTCTATTACATCAGCCAAATTAGAACCTATGCCTGAATAATACGCATCATATTCCATTGATTGTACCTGTGTATCATTTTTAGCCAGATAAACATATAGGCTCTGAATCGAACTTCCAGGAGTAGAAGAAGTTGAATTGTTAGTCCCGTATATATTTAATGTCACAAAATACCGTCCATTAGCAGGAACACGTATTTTATATCCACCCTCTACAGTCATAGTCCCATCCATGCTGACCAGTCCTGCATATGTAGCTACTCGGGAGGGAAAAGAAGTTGAAGTCACTCTGAACTGCCCCAATATACCAATGTTCGGAGCTGGACGCCATGTCGTTGTCTGACCATCTCCCTCTAAATACAAAATAGAGGGAACACCTAGTGCCGGAGTTAACTTTAAAGCTTCTTGTCCAGTTATACTTTTATTATCGGTTATATCCAATTTTGTTCCGGGAGTAATTGTTCCTACTCCTAATTTTCCATCATTAGAGATAACTATATCGTTCGATTGTTGTAAATCCGATAATGGGCTTGTTAAATCTTGAGGATTATCCCCTGCTCCGTCAATATGAAATACCGAACGAGGGTATTCTGTATTGATACCCACTTGTGCCTGAACCTGATTAAACATTACAGGTAATATAGAACTGCAGATAAGGACTAGTATATATTTTTTTTTCATTGCTTAATGATCTATAATTTGTAAAAAATGACAGATTGAGTATCAAATGTTTTTGCAGAAGAAGTATTACCTGTCCAGGTTCTATCCATGTAAAGATATTCTCCGGAAACACCAGTAAATGTCACATTGATATAAAGTATATCATCTTTAAGTACATCCTGAGCTACAAGGCTCATAAATGTAGTCGAATACTGATTCGTTTCCATAGAGGGTTGATCTGTAACCGCCTGACAAACAATATCCGCGACACCGACTCTTTTTCGCTTTAGTTCGTAACGAATCTGAACCGAGCGTCTCACCTTTGATGTAAAACGAAGAGCCGGAGACCATCTGACAATAACGGCATAAGATCCGTCAGATTGAACTTTTATCCCATTACTATCCTCAGTATCAAGCAATATTTGCTTTGTTGTGTTGTTATTTATAGTAGTGGCTACGGGCAAAAAGGAAAATTTGCGTCCTCCATTCCCTTTAGTTATCCCCCAAAATGCATTACCACTGCTATCACCCAACAATACAGCCCCTGTCGATGTCGAGGTTCTCAAACGAAATGCTGAATAAGGTGCGTCTGATTTAATATGCAATCGAGAGGTGGGAGTTATTGTTCCTACTCCCATATTACCATCAGAGGTTATGACCACATCATTAGATTCAGATAAAGAGTTTATAATCGGATTATTATCCGCAGCAGCATCTAGATGAAACACTCCTCTTATATCTTCTGTATTAATACCAACCTGAGCTTTTAACCCACAAGAGATCAACATAAAATAAAAGAGAATCAAACGATATTGCTTTTTTATTTTTTTCATACTTCAAAATCTTAACAATAAAACCATTATATATTATATACGGCAACACTGGGAAAATAAATAATATTAGGATACTGTGCTGCTGCAAGAGATTGCCCCATTTGCCAAGTTATTCCCGAATTGTCAGCCGGAGTAACCGTTATAGCATATAAATCACCTTTTTTTAAGTCGACACCATACAGAGATGTAATAAATGTACTTCTACGAAAAGTACCTGTACCTACATCTGTCCGTACCCTATCAAATACTAAAATCTCATCAACAGGGTTTCCTGATATTACAGGTGTACCGCCCGATACCGTTATTCTATAAAGTCGGACATAAGCTTTGGGTGTAAAAAAAGCATCTGAAACAACTGTCGTACCTCCATTAATACTACCCCACCAACGAAAATTAAAAACATAGGTTCCATCAGCTTGAATTGTTAGTACGCCTGGAGTTGGATTGCTGCTTAATGTTCCATTGTCTTCTTTTACCAAATTAAAAGGTACTACGGTATTTACATTGTAATTACAGATTACCGCTGTTTTTCCTGGCGAATTCATTCGATAAACTTTACCGTTAAGCGTTATGGCCGGAATCCAGGAACCTCTACCTTCCGAATCTGAAGCTAAGAACTTATCACCTGTACCTTCCGAAGTATCTTCGATACGAATAAAAGAATTAGCTGCACCTTTATCAATATGTACGTGTGATGAAGGGTTTAATGTTCCTATGCCTATAGATCCATCTTTAGTTACAAGTATATCATCGGCAAATCCGGCTGTCCCTGTTGAGCTAGTATTTCCCAATGGATCAACATGAAACACTCCTTGAGGAAATTTAGTATTAATACCTACTTGGGAGAATAGTGGTATTAAGCAAATAAGCCCAAATACACATAAATAGATTTTTTTCATTGTCATTTGTTTGAATATTGAGGTCATAGACCTTGTTGTTATTATTCTGAGTTATAATTGGTGGCAAAAGAAACAGTAAAGTGCATTCGCTGCACCTTACTGCATAATGAAACCGGTTGGCGTACTGATATAATTTCAAAGCAAGTTCAGAACGACAACAAATAAACAACAACAAAACCGCCTTGGTAAACAGTTTGCCGCACCGGATTTCAATAAGAAAATTGATATATATTAATTGAGGTATAGACACAAGAAAAACTACTCCGTCATTTTGACACAATAGAAATTTTGTTTT
>OGZT01000661.1_pt1 | contig 26825 bp, 20 predicted proteins | sample 1576891 | NCBI WGS metagenome assembly OGZT01 (sample SAMEA3541521, study PRJEB24748) | human gut metagenome | biome: human gut; feature: human-associated habitat; material: faeces | place: China | collected 2012 | reverse complement strand
CCGGTACAATACGTACAATCATCCATTCAGGTTTATTACGCCCACGTGATGCACGTCAGATTGCAGGGCAGCGTGATAAAGCCGTGAGGCTTCCTGTGCGCAGACTCGTGAGTCAGGCAAAGAGCAGGCAGATATTTTTGGGGAATTTGTATTTTCAGAGGAGGGAATATTTTTATCTAAAGCAGAGAAAATGCCGGATTTTAAGCGTTTTATATCCGAGTGTCGATGTGCGGAAATACCAAGGACAGGAATATGTAATTCCGTTTCCAAAGCAGAACAGGAGATATCAATTCCCTTTTTCTTGGCTTGGTCCATCAGATTGACACAGAGTAAAACTTTCTGGGTAATCGAAAGAAGCTGAATAAGGAGCTGAAGATGACGTTCCAGACACACGGCATCACATACAAGGACAACCAAATCAGGGTGCGTATTTTCTATAAAATCTCTGGCAATTTCTTCTTCCTTGGAGCAGGCAGTCAGAGAGTAGCAGCCCGGCAAATCAACAAGGGTGCAGGTTTGATTTCCCAGAGTGCATACTCCTTTTGCTGTTACAATGATAATAGATGACATAAAAATTCTCCTTTCTGCCCTTTGGGCGATAAAATAGTGATAAATAAAAAAAGTGCCATTATAGCACCGTATAAAACGGCATTATAATGACACGATTTTCCAACTTAAACTGCATGTGTACTGGAGATAGTATCCAGACACCCTATAAAGGGATAACACAAAACTTAAATACAATATCATAGTAACACAAGATATAGCGAAGGTCAATGATAAAATACCATATATAGTATTTTGCGATTCGAAATAATAATTTTTGTGTCAAAATGCTTGGAAGTGTAGTATTTTATGAGGATAATCCCAAATAGATATAAAATTTTCATAAAACACTACTACCTTTTCAGAGTAGATAAAATGTGGTAGAATGAGGAAAAATTATTAGGAGGATGCATTATGGCAAGACGAAAAAAACTGGAAAACACATCTTTGGAAGAGCAACTGGAGTATGTGGAACAGGAGATTCGTACAAAAGAGTCCGATTTAAAGGAACTGCGTCATAAAGCAAAAGAGATTCAAAAAGAGATAGAAGAGAAGCAGAAAGATGAGCTGTTTAAGGCTTTGGTAGCATCTGGGAAAACCATGGTATACCGGCCAGTATAAAGCAGGTGAGGCGGATGGAACCTCCCATATCTTCTGTGCAGTCAGTACGGATGGGATTCATTTTGAACGGGTAAGCGATCAGCCGGTTCTGCTGCCGGAGGAACCGTGGGAGAAAGCGGCCGTTATGTGTCCAAGCGTATTGTGGGATGAGGAGACAGGACGGTATAAAATGTGGTACTCGGCGGGCGAACAGTATGAACCGAATGCGATCGGGTATGCCGAGAGTCCGGATGGACTTGTCTGGCAGAAATTTACCGGCAATCCCATTTTCTGTGCCGATCCGGACACGGAGTGGGAGCAGCATAAGGCTGCGGGCTGTCAGGTACTAAAAAAAGATGAACACTATTACATGTTTTATATTGGGTATTATAACGAGGATTATGCACAGATTGGAATGGCCCGTTCGAGAGACGGCAGGACAGGCTGGGAGCGATCTTCCTTAAATCCGATCATTGCGCCTGGGGAAGAGGGATTTGACTGCTGTGCATGTTATAAACCGTTTACCGTGTTTAAAGATGGAAAATGGCTGCTCTGGTACAATGGCAGAAATGGCGCTTTAGAGCAGATCGGGCTGGTGACGCATGACGGGTATGATTTTGCCTTTTAGGAACGTGAATAAAATCGAAAGGAATTACTGGGAAAGATGATTTTGGATAAGGTGCTGGAGAAGTATGTAGACAGATTTAACGCGGAGGACGAGGAGATATACCGCCAGGAGATTGGGAATGATCAGGCGCTTGACTGGATGAGGGAGAATGTACCTCTGTTCGAATGCCCGGATCCTGATATAGAGGAAATATACTATTTCAGATGGTGGATGTACCGGAAACATGTAAAAAAGACTCCGGAGGGATTCATAATCTCCGAATTTCTGCCGGAGGTACCGTGGGCGGGGAAATACAACTCGATTAACTGCGCAGCCGGATTCCATATCCGGGAGGGAAGATGGCTGAGGAACGGACGGAAAATCATAGAGGATTACATTCGTTTCTGGCTGAGAGGGAGCGGAGATGTCCGGTCTTACAGCACGTGGATTGCCGATGCAGTATGGGACTACTGCAGTGTACAGGAAGACTGTGGATTTGGGATTGAAATGCTGGATGATCTGATCTCGAATTTTGAGTGGTGGACAAAAGAGCATCGGAGGGATAACGGCTTATACTGGTCGATCGATGACCGGGATGCCATGGAATTTTCCATCAGCGGATCCGGATTCCGGCCGACATTAAACTCCTATCTTTACGCGGATGCTGCCGCCATATCCCGGCTGGCGGAAAAAGCGGGGAAAGAGGAGACGGCCTCCCGGTTTGCAAAGACGGCAGAGAAGCTGAAGGAAAGTGTGCAGAACAATCTCTGGAACGGCGATTTCTTTCAGGTGATTCCGGCAAAGATCGATTGTAAGGAGAAATGTTTCATCGCGTGCGGCACGATGGATTTTGAAGAAATACCGGCAGACAGAAATGTGAAGGAGCTGATCGGATACATTCCCTGGTATTTTAATCTGCCGGACGCGGGATATGAAAAGGCGTTTTATTACCTGACGCGGGAGGAGAATTTCTTGGGAAAGGCTGGCCTTCGCACGGCGGACCGATCCCATCCCCGGTATGCTTATGAGGTGCCCCATGAATGCCTGTGGAATGGTCCGGCCTGGCCGTTTGCGACGACGCAGGCGCTGGTGGCTCTGGCGAATCTTCTGCAGAACTACAGCCAGGAGTATGTGTCAAAAAAGGATTACTACCGGATTCTTAAGAGCTATTCAGAGAGTCAGCACCGCATGACGGAGGAGGGAAAGACGATTCCGTGGATCGATGAGGATCAGGATCCGGAGACCGGCGAGTGGATAGCCAGATCTATTTTAAAAGACGGGGGCTGGAAGCCGGAAAAGGGCGGATACGAGAGGGGAAAGGACTATAACCATTCCATGTACTGCGACCTGATTATCACTGGCCTGCTGGGGATCGATCCCAGCCAGGAGCCGCCGGCAGTGAAGCCGCTGATCCCAGAGGACTGGGAGTATTTCCTGCTGGAAGGGGTAAAGATTCATGGAAAAATGTATACAATCCTGTATGACAGGGACGGAAGCCGTTATAACAGGGGGGAAGGTCTGCAGGTTTTATTAGAGGAATCGATACAGATATAAAAGAAAAGTGGTCATTAAATCCCTGGTGAGAGATTTAATGACCACTTTTGGTTATTCCATTCTCTGCGGCGCAACCTGCGCCCGCTCATGATCCTGCAAAAACCGCTGTTCAAATTCCCCCACAGGCATGGGCTTATAGAAGATAAATCCCTGTATATAATCGCATCCGAGCCCCTTTAAGAAGTCGACGTATTCTCTTGTTTCGATTCCTTCGGCGACGATCTTTAAATCCAGTTCCTTGGCTGTCTCGACGATGTGGCGGACCAGAACACGTTCTCTGGGATCGGAGTAATTCCGGAACAGTGAGCGGTCAATCTTCAGGGTCTTCAGTTCCGTGCTTGTCAGCACGCTGAACGAGGAGTAGCCGCTTCCGAAATCGTCCAGGGAACAGGAAAAACCGTAATCCCGCAGCTGTTCCACGACATCCTGCACCAGATCCAGCTGGTTTAAGACGATGCTTTCCAGAAGCTCGAATTCGATACAGTCCTTAGGGCAGGGAACTTTTTCATAAACACGTTTGTACTCGTCAAGAAAATAGCGGTAGTTGAACATGTTGCTGGAGAGGTTGACGCTGATCCTGATCTTCCTTCCATAAATTAAAAGCCAGCGGTTAATGGTGCTGCATACATGCTGAAACATGTATAAGTCCAGATCGCCGATCAATCCGTTCTTTTCCAGCTCCGGCAGAAATTCGCTGACCGGGATCATGCCTTTTTCAGGATCGATCCAGCGTACCAGGGCCTCGGCCTCCGTGATTTCCCCTGTGCGCAGATCTACTTTAGGCTGGAGATAAAGCTTAAAGTCCTCCCGTTCGATCGCCGGCCGGAAATCCTGCTCCATATTGTAGTTTCTCAGATTTGCATCCCGGTATGTAAGTCCGTATACTTCAAAATGAGAATTGCGCAGACCGGATTCGGCGCTTTCTGTGCGGCAGATATCGGCATTGTACTGTGCGGTAAGAAAGTCCGGAGGATTGTGCTCCAGCCGGAAAATACCGAAGCCCATGTATATTTTTCCATATTTCTCGTCATAAGGCCAGTCGCGGATCCTGCTGTTAATTTCAATGATATAATGGAATATATCGTCATAGTCCTCCGGCATATGAACCAGGAGGAGATAGTAGCCGGAACGGATATGCGCAATGTATTCCTCCGGCTTCAGCCAGGATTCAACACAGTCGTAGATCATGGTAATCAACTCATCCCCGGCTTCCCATCCAAACATCCGGTTGAATATTCGAAAGCGTTTGATCTTCATGCTGATCAGGGCGTATTCCTCCGGATTATTCCTGCAGACTTCTTCATAACGTGTTCTTATCCACTGCTCATTTTTTAAACCAGCCATCGCGTTATCCTCTGTTTTCCATTCCTTTTATTTAATTAGTATCGGTTCTGTTTTTAGTAATAGTTCCATTAAAAGCCGCGATTGCGGATTCTGTTTTATAGTTGACAGACTTCTTAAAATATATAAAAAAGTTACGTAATCAACTTATCTGATTATAACTATATCACAATTGTAACTGTCGGGCAATGTTGTGCGCTTAAATTTAACAAAAACATTTCAAACTGTACAGTAATTGTGAAAAAATATCCTTAAAAATATGAAATATTAAACTCCCGCTGTTGCTGTGCAGCGGGAGCTCATCTTCAGCTGTTCAAACTTCGCTAAAATCTGATGTATGTTAGAAATAAATGAAAAAGTTGGTAAAAGATACCAATTATTGCGTTGCTGTTGTATAATAATTTTGTCGTTTGAGATTACTTTTTGTAATTAGACGTAAACTTATGATAATAAAGGGCTCTTATACGGCAAATTTTTCTTTTTATACTGTTTTATAAATTGGAACAAAAAATAGACATATCCGAGATAGGAGGTCAATCATGCTGGAGAACATAAAGTTATATAATGAGCTATTAAAAAGAAACAGTAATTACAGGATAAATGTTGAGAAAATATATGAGTATGCAGTTAATGTGCTGCCTAAAATTAACAGAGTTTTTGCAAATTATACGGGGCATGGAATTGAACATTCCCTTAATGTAATGCAGTATATGTATGAGCTTGTGACAGATATAACAGCAATCAGTGATTTAGAAATTACGTGTATGATCTCTTCCGCATTGCTTCATGATATAGGCATGGCAGTCAATGATGAGGAGATAGAATACGTAAAAAATGATGAATTAGTCTGTCATGGAAGAAAGTATTCCGTCATTTACAAGAAGTTTCAAAATGAAAATACGGCATTACAGGAATGCATAAGGCCTGTACATGGAGAGCGGGCTCTGACCCATATTCTGTCTATGGATAAGAGTTTATTTCTTATACCGGAATATACCAACGGGAATTTTCAAGAAGAACTGGCAAAAATATGTCAGGCTCATACGATGGATAGAAAGTGGATTGTTGAAAATTTGGATAATAACCAGGTAAAAGGGAAGGATCGATTAAATGCACAGTATATAGCCATGCTGTTACGTATTGGCGATTATCTGGATATTGATGAAAAAAGGGCGCCAATGGAGCTGTATCGATTGATATCTCCTACTGAATTTGGCGATAAAGAATGGAAACAACATTATATTATAGAAAACAGGGAAAAGATTATTCGGGACAGCGCCACTCATGTGGGTAGAGTAGTAATTTACGGACAGTGTGACAATTATAAAATACACAGAAAATTTTTGAATTATTTAGCTGGTTTGTCGGATGAACTTTTGTGGTGCACAAGTTATTCAGGGAACCACTTTGAGGAAAGATACCGGTTATTTGTACAACCGCAAATTGATAATAGAATACAGACTAAGGGATTTGAAATCTCTGACTTAAAACTGCAGTTGGATTATTATGCAGTAATGAAGTTGTTGATGGGCGAGAGTATATACGGGAATAAAAAATTTGGCTTACGTGAATTAATTCAGAATTCGGTAGATGCATGCAAAGTAATGATGGAAGAAGCAGACAAGCTGGAAAAGTACCAATATAATCCGTATATTCCGAAAGTTCAGATTATAATAGATTATAACAAACAGAAAATGATTGTTCTGGATAATGGAACAGGAATGAACTATGAGATCCTGACAAAATATTTTCTTAATATCGGAAAATCCTATTATCAGTCAGATGAATTTCTTTATCAAAGCAAAGACTATCATCCTATTGGCACATTTGGTATAGGCTTTTTAGCGTGCTTTATGCTGTCGAACCATGTGTCAGTAGAAACGAAACACTATTTAGAGAAAGAAGGATTTACAATTGAATTGGAATCCGACAGTGAGTTTGTCTGTAAGAAAAATAAGGTGGATCTGATCAGGGATTCAGGGACCGCAGTTATTCTTAATTTAGAAAGTGTTTTCCAGGTATTTGATGAAAACGCAGAGAATATAAAAACATTTGTAGATAGGACATTTTTAGATCAGGGAGTACAGGTGCAGTTTATTATCGTTGATGCAGCAAGAAAAACAGAAGAATTAAATCTGAAGAAATATGAAGAGCGAAATCAGGGGGCAATCGTACTGGATTCTTATTTAAACGGTATATCAGCATCACTTGAACTACAGTCTGATACTATTAAGATTAGCAGAAAGCTTTCAGAATTATGTGTAGAATCAATGAATGAAAGACAGGAATTCTATGAGTACAATTCAGCCGAACATCGCATTTGCAGCAGAGATCTGGAAGGAAAAGATCTGGGAAATTATATCAACGGTAATCAAATGATGGTGATTAAGATAGAGGGAGTAAGAGAGGAAGAAAAAGCAGAATATGAAGAATGGAGGAAATGGAATACAGAATTAATCTTTACGCCCAAAGAAATGCAAAAAACCATATACTTTCCTGTAAAATATGATGAGGCATTATTAAAATACTGTAAAGATGGTTCTCATTTCTGGAATGGAAGCGGAGCACAATGGTACACTGTTATTTCAAGGTTTCATAAGATAAAGCCGAGTCATGAAAATAAGCGCCTGGAAAGCATTTTAAAAGAATGTAAAATACTAACTACAGCCTTATATGATGTAGAACTGGGAATATTTCCGTTAATAAAGGCAGGTAAAGAACGCTACGCAGAATTTACAGATGCTGTTTATTTAGGGAACGGCGAAAAAGAAAACGAAACCTATTGGCATGGAATACGGCTGGAAAATGGTGGTTTTGAAATAGACGCGGAGATTATCGGAGTTATTATCGGAGATTGTGTAGTAAATATTACACGTAATGATTTAATTCCAAATGTTGCCAGAAATGATTTACCGGCTGATGAAAAACGGAAGGTAGAGGAAGCAATTAAGAGGGCAATGTATCAGTATATGATGGATAAGATGACCGATCTGGAATTAAAAAGTGCGATACAGCTGTTTGTTGATGAAAGGTATCCTTTAAATAATCCTTATTATCTGAAAAAATAGACCGTGCGCCTTTGACGTTTGGGGGACTGCCAGATATGCAGACAAGCGTCAGAACACAGAATAAAGGATCATCATAACACTTGCAACATTCCTCTGAATTGCTTATAATGTGTAGAAATAGACAGGAGGAAATAGCGCGATGATAGAAGACATAATACTGCACAACCGGAAATTCGTGGCTGAAAGAGGCTATGAGCCATACGAGACCAGCAAATATCCGGACAAGAAGCTGGCAATACTGACCTGTATGGATACGAGACTGACGGAGCTGCTTCCGGCTGCACTGGGAATTCGCAATGGAGACGCCAAGATTATAAAAAACGCTGGCGGTGTAATCAGCCATCCCTACGGCAGCGCGGTGCGAAGTCTTCTGGTGTCGATCCTGGAACTGGGCGTGGAGGAGATCATGGTAATCGGCCACACAGACTGCGGCGTCCAGGGGATGGACGGTGAAAAGATGGTGGCGAAGCTGGAGTCACGGGGAATTCCGAAGGAGCATATCGATATCATCCGAAAGAGCGGAATTTCTCTGGAACAATGGCTGGGCGGTTTTGAGTCAGCGGAGGAAGCCGTGAAAGAGTCGGTAGAAAGCTTGAAAAACCATCCGCTGATGCCGAAGGATATTGTGATTCGGGGATTTATGATGGATTCGGTGACGGGTGAGCTGAGTGCGCTTTCGTAGTTTAATCCAGTACAGCATTGCGCAGCACAGTACGGACTGCCAGACAGGGAATGAGAAGGAAAACGTCCTTTTCGTTCCCTGATATTTTTAGAGTTAAGTTTTGCTTATGTGCGTATCTATCCGGGAAAGGATGTTACAATAACATTAAAAAAGAATTTGGAGTGGGAAACGGTATTTTTATCCGAAACATCCTGCAAACAAAGTATAACAAGACGCAAACGAAATAAGACAAGATAAGGAATATGAAAGATGCAAAAAAGAGTATTAATAGGATTGACAGGTGCCCTGATTCTGCTACTTACCGCCTGCAGTGCGAAAGGCGGCGGTACGTTGATGGATGCAGAGAGTAACCGCAGTCAATGGCCGGTACAGGAAGAAGGGACTATGGATTCTTCTATGCCAGGAGAAGACGGCAGCGCCTCCCTGTCAGCAGAGGCCAATACCTCCCTGTCAGCAGAGGCTAGCACCTCCCCTCCAACAAGAGAAGCCAGCATCAATCCCGCTTCATCAGAACCATCCCCAGACAGCGCCGACCCCACGCTCCAAAGCATTCTGTCCCAAATGACTCTGCACGAAAAGGTATGCCAGATGCTGGTCGTAACTCCGGAGAGCATCACTGGTGTGGAAGCGGTGACTGCGGCGGGCGGCACCACAAAAAAGGCACTGCAGGCAATGCCGGTGGGCGGAATTCTGTACAGCAAGCCCAATTTAAGGAGCAAAGAACAGGTGAAGACGATGCTTCAGAATACGCAGAGCTACTCGGCCATCCCTCTGATGTTCACATGCGACGAAGAGGGCGGGAGAGTTAATCGTCTGATGAGTACGGTAAATACGACGATGATCGGCCCGATGCTGGATTATAAGGATCAGGGGGCGGAAACCGCGTATAAAAATGCCTGTACGATTGCCTCCGACATGAGCGCACTGGGCTTTAACGCCGACATGGCGCCGGTGGCGGATGTGTGGTCGAATCCGGAGAACACGGTGATCGGGGACCGGGCCTACAGCGACGATTTCCAGCAGGCGGCCGTTCTGGTCGCATCTGCGGTGGAGGGCTTTCATGCGGGCGGAGTGGCGACGGCGCTGAAACATTTTCCAGGACACGGCGATACCTCGGAAGACTCCCATTACGGAGCCGTGTTCATAACAAAGACGCTGGAAGAGATCCGGGAAAAGGAGCTGCTTCCATTCCGGGCGGGAATCCAGGCGGACAGTGACATGGTCATGATCGGCCATCTCATATTATCAGATATCGACGATCAGCCGGCGCCATTTTCCCATAAGATCGTAACGGAATTGCTGCGGCAGGAGCTTGGCTTTGACGGTGTGATCATCACGGACGGGCTTCAGATGAAGGCTATGACGGATTTCTATTCGGACGGAGCGATCGCGTGCAGTGCGGTCAAGGCAGGCGTTGACATGCTGCTCTGCCCGGCAAATCCAGAGGAAGCGGCGGCCGCGCTGGAAGACGCAGTGAAAAACGGGGATCTGACGGAGAGCAGAATCGAGGAAAGCGTCCTGCGCATCCTGAAGATGAAGAAAGAGAGAGGAATGATTCCGTAAATGCGGCAACAGGACAAATTTTCTGTAGAGTAAAAATGTATGTCGTATTCTCAGTAGTACTTGTAATCAATAAGCGGTATACTGTTATCCATACGAATGACAGAACAGGAGAGAAAGAGTCCTATGAAGGCCGCAAAGAAAGTAGATATGACACAGGGATCCATCATGAAGCGGGTGCTGCTGTTTGCCCTTCCCATCTGCGTGGGAAATGTGCTGCAGCAGCTCTATGGTACCGTCGATACGCTGGTGATCGGCAATTTCTGCGGTTCCGTATCGCTGGCCGCCGTGGGCACCAGCAGCCAGCCGGTGGAGATCCTGCTGTGCGTGTTCCTGGGGCTTGGCACCGGGGTATCGATTCTCGTTTCGCAGTTTACCGGGAGCGGTGACATGGAAAGCCTGAAGGAGATCGGTGCAACCGCCATTTCCTTTTTGTTTCTGTGCTCCATCCCATTGACGATAATCGGACAGTTTGCCGGTCCGGCGGTTTTGCGGTTCATGCAGGTGCCCGATGATACGTGGGAGCTCGCCAACGCCTATATCAGCATTATTTTCTTCGGAACTCTCGGGAATATGGGATATAACATGAACGCGGGAATCCTGCGGGGGATGGGAGACAGCAACGCGTCTCTGCTGTTTTTAATCGTCTCCTGTGCCGTGAATATTGTGCTGGACCTGGTGTTTGTGGCCGGGCTGGGCATGGACGTGGCCGGCGCCGCGTGGGCGACCACCATAGCCATGTACTGCTCCTGGCTGTTCAGCATCGTCTATATCCGTAAAAAGTATCCGGAGTTTTGCTTCACCTATCTGCCGCACCGGATGAACAAACGGATGCTGGGGAGTATTGTGGCGATCGGGCTTCCTTTGGGATTAAACAGCTCCATCTATTCCGTGGGCCATATTCTGATGCAGTCACTGATCAACCTCCAGGGCTCCATATTCATTGCCGCCTGTTCCGTGAGCAGCAAGGTCACGGGGATTGCCAACGTGGCGATTACCTCCCTGTCTTCAGCCGCTACGACATTTTCCGGTCAGAATCTGGGGGCGGAGAATTACGTGTATTTAAAGAAAGGCGGAATCCAGATCCCGCTGTTCTCCGGTCTGATCACCTGTATCGCCGGACTGCTCGTGACGTTCTGGTGCCGGCCGCTTCTGGAGTTCTTCACCAGAGACGCGGCGGTGCTCGACATCGCGGTCCGGTATATACGGATTGTCCTGCCATTTACATGGGCCTATGCGGTATTTAACGGGATTATCTGTTTCGTAAACGGGATGGGAGAGGTCCGGTTCCCGACTGTCGTCAACCTCCTGATGCTGTGGGCCGTGCGGATTCCGTGCGCCTGGCTGATTACCTGGTACATAGACGGCGGCTATGTTATGGCCTGCCTTCCCATCAGCTTTGTGTTCGGAATGTGCTGCATGTTCAGCTATTTCTTTTCGAAGAACTGGAAGAAGATCGGAAAGCTGGCGGCAGAGCAGCAGGGTGGATGAAATAAAACCGAATGAAAAAGAGAAGAGGAATCAGACTGCCGATACGGTCTGGTTCCTCTTCTCTTTTTTATGAACGGCTGCTGTCATTCTGTTTCCTGTTTTCCTAAATATTCCTGTTCAAATTCTTCCACAGGAACCGGCTTGCTGAATAAGTAGCCCTGGAACAGATCGATTCCGCAGGCGCGCAGGACTGCAAACTGTTCCTCACTCTCGATTCCTTCCGCCACCATGCGGATTCCCAGCTTGAGACAGACCTCGGAGATGGATTCCACGATCGCCCGGTTCCGGGAATTCGTGGTGATGTGATCGACCATGCTCTTATCCAGGTTTAACGCGTCGAAGCTCACCTCGGACATGAGAACGACATTGGCACATTCCGTGCCGAAATCATCGAGAGTAACCGTAAAACCTGCGTTCTGCAGCTCGGTGATTAACTGTTTGATGTTGAGGTTTTCCTCGTTATGAACTTTTTCCGTGATTTCAATCTCCAGATAGCCCGCAGGAATCCCGAACTGGTTACAGATGGCCAGGAGCCGTTCGGAAAGCGCCGCCTCCCGCAGGGTGCGGAGCGAAAAGTTGACGGATACGGGGAAAATCTGTCTGCCCTGATCCTGCCACGCCTTAAGTCTGGAGCACACGAATCGGAAAACGTAGAAATCGATCAGGCTGACCGTATCGAATTCCTCCAGCAGAGGAAGAAATTCACCGGGAGTAATCAGGACGCCGGGCTGCGGTGTGTAGCGGATAAGCGCCTCACAGCCTACAATCAGGCGGTTTTCCGACGAAATCTTAGGCTGAAAATAAACAAGAAAATGATTTTCCGCGAGTTCCCTTTTTAAGGTTTCGGAATCGGATAAATGCTGCAGCAGCTTATCGTTGCAGCGGCGATATCTGCGGGATACAGGATTGATCCGGTAAAATGCCTTTTTATTTTCATACATTTTCGCGTCGGCCGCCGCGATGATCCGGCCGATGTTCTCGATGCTTTCCATCCATTGGGAGCCGATGGCGGCCTGGCAGTCGGAGTCGTTCCGGAACTTGGCTTTCAGCTCGCGCACCTGATTCAGGAAAACCTCCTGCGTGATGCCCGGACTGATGATGACAAACTCATCCCCGCCGATCCGATAGAAATCCGCCTGTGTGAAGGTGGCTTTAATCCGTTTGGCACACTCGATCAGGACGCGGTCTCCGAATTCGTGACCGTAGTGGTCGTTGATGTCTTTGAGCCCGTTGACGTCCAGATAGACAATCCCCACAGACTGCTTCGAATGGGCCAGAGCTCCGGTATCGACGATGTATTTATTTCTATTGTAAAAATCGGTCAGTTTGTCGTAATAGCTTAAGTGGGTCAGCAGCTGTTTGCTTTCCGAATGGCTTCTTGCCAGCATCAGGAAGTAGCACAGTGTCTGAAGCAGAGGCGCTATGTTCCGGATCCGGTCGGGCGGCGGATTATCGACACCCAGATACCCGATCAGAGTGCCATCCTGCTCCAGAGGGGCGGCCACCAGGCTGGTAATCGACTGCGCATGGAGAATCTGGTATTCCTCGGGCACGGATTCCCGGAGCTGCTCCATATCCTCGATAAGAACGCACTCTTTTTTATCAAAATACGTCATCCAGCGGGTGATCAGATTGAGCGGAAGATCCTGAAGCATCATCTGCTGCGGTTCGACCCCGTCGGAACACCATTCGTAGTCATTGTACATCTTGCCGTCTCTTATGTAGAGGATGTAGGCCCGGTCGGCAGAAAGAAAACTTCCCAGGTGCTCCAGGACCTGGGCGATGGCGGTGTCAACGTCTTCGGACTGATACAGCGTCTGGACACACTCCGTGATCATCTGGTTGGTCTCCAGCGTCAATTTAAGCTGGATCTTCTCTTTTTCTGATTCTGTGGTATCGAAGGCAAGCTCCATACGGGCCGTCCGTCCCTCCCATTGAATCAGCCGGTCTTTTAAAATATAGTGGCGCTGGGTCAGTGGATTCGTGTATTCCCAAGTGTAGATCTCACCCTCCTTCAGGATCGGAGAGGTGCAGAATTCACACGGCGAATCGAAGCCCTGCAGGACTTTATAGCATTTCTGTCCGTCCATGGTATCGATGTGAAATGTTTCCTGTCCGGCTTTATTTACAAATAACAAGGTGTGATCTTCGAGGTCGGAGACGTAGACGAGTTCAGAAATCTCATTCATGGGACCGAGAAGGTTATCCACCATGTGGGAGAGATGTTCCTTCCTTTTCCGGTCCTCCTCCTCAATCTCCTGAAGCTCCTTCTGGCGTCTGGCCTGTCCGGAACTGTACAGGTAGAAAAAGAAGATCATCAGAACGAAGAAACAGTTTAGCAGGAGCAGGCTCTTTTCTGCCAGAAGTTCTCTTTTTTCGGAAAACTGTTCGGCGGCAAGAACCGCCCTGTCAGCCAGATCAAAGTAGGATTCACTGTCCTCGAACAGAAGCTCGACATCGCCTCCGGCCCGGACAAGATAGATTTCTTCCTTTAAAATGCTCCAGTCCGCCTCCATCTGGAGAATCAGGTCCTGAAACTCCCTGCTGTTCATGCGGATCAGCCCGTGATCGCCGTGCCCTGACTGCAGTTCATCGAGAATACCGTCCAGCTTCGCAATCAGTACGTCATTGGGAATGCCGTTCAGCTCCTCCTTGACGAGTCGCTGGGTCGCACCGCGGACAATGCCGGCGTAGTTTATGACCTTGGCATTGCCTTGAAGATTATGAAGGCACAAAACCGAAAAAATGCTGGAAAGAACGAGCGCTACAGTTAAAATAACAGGAAATATTTTCTTTTGCATGGGTGCCTCCGGGTACGCTGTCATGATAAATTGTACTATCTTTAAGAGTACCATATTTAGCAGGCTGTGGCAAGGAATAAAGAGAGGACGAAGCGATTTTAGCCCCATCTTTTCTGTTGTAGACGCTGGAGCTCTGTGCTAAAATAGGAACAGAAACAGAAGGCCGCCCGGGGAGAAGGGAGTATACCGTGGACTTATTTTATCATGAGACATTCGTGCAGAGTGAGCAGATGCCGATGCAGCTTCGCCTGCACCGCGGACAGATTAATTACATGATTCTGGAGCACTGGCACCGGAGCATTGAGATGGACTATCTGCTGGACTGCGAAGCCGATTTTTATATGAACGGGAAGAAGAAAGCCGTCTCTGCCGGAAGCATCACACTGATCAACAGCGGGGATATTCATGCCCTGGAGCCAAGAGAAGTGCCGGAAGATCCGGGGGATGAGATTCACGGGATTTCGTTGTTTATTTCCTACGAATTTCTGAAAAAGATATGCCCGGAGATCGATCAGATTACCTTCGAACTGGAGGGAGCGGAGGAACGGCTGCATGAACTGAAGGGGATCTTCGATGACCTGATCCGCCTGGAGCTGAGCCCTGCGGAAGAGTACGGCTATTTAAAGAAAAATGCGCTGCTCCATCAGCTGATGTACCTTCTTCTCACGTATTTTAAAGGTCCGAAGAACAGCTCGGCTGTTAAGAGCCAGAAGTATATTGACCGTCTGCGCGTGGTGCTGGACTATGTGGAAGAGAACTACCAGGAACCGCTGACGCTGCAGGGGGTGGCGGACCATTTTAACGTGTCCATGGAGTATCTGGCGAGAATATTAAAGAAGTATACGGGCAACACATTCAAGACGCATTTGAATCAGGTCCGCGTCAGCAAGGCGTTCCGGGATCTGCTCGAGACGGATTATTCCATCCTGGAGATTGCCATGCGCAGCGGATTTCCGGATACCCGGTCCTTTATCAATGTTTTTCGGGACACGTACGGCATGACGCCTTCCCAGTACCGGAAAAAGAACCCCAGGCGGGAGACCGTGAAGGAAAACGCCTCTGCCGAATATCCGCCACATATCAGGGTGGTGGAACCACAGAAAGACAACAATTAGTATCCGCCCAGGCCGTGGCCGGCAGATTGCTGGAGCAGTTCCAGCGTCTGCCGGCCCTCTCTTAAGGAGCGTTTGAAAAAAATGTCAAGAAACGTATCTGTTTTCAATAAATAATGTAAAGATTTCACAAGCTGAATCCGATACAATTAGAACATAAGACGCGTCCTTAACAAAAAAAGAGAGGTTATTTAAAAATGGAGAAAATTTCGTTAAAAGAACGATTCAGCTATGGGTTGGGAGATTTGGCCTGCAATTTAATGTTTCAGCTGATTACGGCGTATCTGATGTTTTTCTATACCGATGTGGCGGGGATCGGACTGGGAGCCATCAGCCTGATTATGCTGGTCGCCAGAGTGGTGGACGCGGTCACGGATCCGATGATGGGGGTAGTCATCGACAAGACTCACACCAAATGGGGAAAGGCAAGGCCTTACGTGCTGTGGATGGCGGTTCCCTTCGGAATCATCAGCGCTTCCATGTTCCTGGTGCCGAATTTCGGCGGAACGGGCAAATTTATCTACGCGCTGATCACCTATATTCTGTTCTGTATCGTGTATACAGCCCTCAATATTCCATACAGCACCATGCTGTCCTGCATGACGGATGACGTCTCCGACCGGCTCTCCTTTAATATGTTTAAGTCTCTCGGAGCCAGTCTGGGCGGATTCATCGTCATGGGAGCGACCCTGACGCTGGTCGGCATGATCGGCCAGGGGGATCAGAAAAAAGGCTTCTTCGGTACGGTTGTTCTGTACGCGGCTGTAGGCATCATACTTCTGATGATCTGTTTTAAAAATACGAGAGAGCGGATCATACCGGAGACGGAAAAGGATTCCGTGGCAGGCGCCATAAAGGTTGCCGCCAAAAACAAATACTGGCTACTGCTCTGCGGAATCACCTTCTTCACCTTTGCTGGCATGATTCTGAAAAATCAGTCCACCATGTATTATGCAAAATACTACTTAAACAATGAGGGAATTGCCTCCCTTCTGATGACGATTCCGACGCTGCTCTCTTTCCTCATGGCATTTGTGATCCCGACTCTGGCAAAGAAGATCGGAAAACGCAACTGCATTCTGTCAGGCGGTCTGGCTACCATCGCAGGAAACCTTGTGGTGCTGATCTCCAAAACGAATCTGGCCGGGATTCTGGCGGGTACGGTCTTATGCGGAATTGGCCTGGGGCTCGGAATGGGAGTGACCTTTGTCATGGGAGCGGAGACTGTGGATTACTCGGAGTGGCAGACGGGAAGGCGTCCGCAGGGAATCATGACCGCCCTCATGGGCTTCGGCGTAAAGCTGAGCATGGCAATGTCGGGCGTGGTAGGCGCCCAGATCTTAAAATTCGGCGGCTATGTGGAAAATTCGGTGCAGACAGAAGGCGCGCTTCGCGCGATTCAAATGAATTATATCTGGATTCCGGTCATTTTTTTCATCGTAGTGGTCATACTCAGTCTGTTCTATGACCTGGATAAGAAATATGAAAAAATTCTGGCTGAAGTACATGAAAGGAGACATTAATGGAGAAAAAATGGAACGAAGCAGAGATGGAGGGCTACCGTCTCATTCACAATGAGGGGGGGAAGGATCTCGGAATCTCTTCCGGAAGTAAGGTGACAATTATAACAGAGGATGGCTTCGCCTTCAAGGATTTTCTCGGAACAGGCGAGCTGGCGGCCTATGAGGACTGGAGACTGCCCGCAGCAGAGCGGGCGGTGGACTTGGCTTCCAGGCTTTCGATCGAAGATATTGCCGGCCTGATGCTCTACAGCGCGCATCAGCTGATTCCGGCCAGGGGGCCGCTTGCGGCCGCTTTCGGGGGCACGTACGGCGGAAAAGCCTACGATGAGAGCGGAGCGGACCCGTGGGATCTAACGGACCAGCAGAAGGAGTTCATCGTAAAAGACAGGGTGCGCCACGTGCTGATCATGAAGCTGCAGGACACGGAGACTGCGGTCAAATGGAACAACCGGCTTCAGGCCCTGGCGGAAAACACCGGCTTTGGAATCCCCGCCAACAACAGCTCGGACCCGAGGCACGGGGCGGGTGTTGCGGCGGAATACATGGGTGTGACCGGAGAACCCATATCCAAATGGGCGAATGGAATCGGCCTGACTGCTGCATTTGAGCCGGAGGCGGTAAGAGAATTCGGGGAGATCGGCGCGGCGGAATACCGGGCGCTGGGGATCACGACGGCATTGTCCCCGCAGATCGATCTGGCTACGGAACCGAGATGGATGCGGTTTGCGGATACATTTGGCGAACATACGGAGCTGACCGTGGAAATGACGCGGGCGTACTGCGACGGATTTCAGACTACAAAGGGCAGCGAGGATGGATGGGGTGCGGACAGCGTTAATACCATGGTAAAGCATTTCCCGGGAGGGGGGTCCTGTGAGGCAGGGCGCGACGGCCACTACGCATACGGAAAGTTCGCGGTGTATCCCGGCGGGAACTTTGAAGAGCATCTAAGGCCCTTTACGGAGGGAGCCTTCTCACTGAACGGCGGTACGAAGACGGCCAGCGCCGTGATGCCTTACTACACGATTTCTTACGGCGCAGACCAGACCTGCGGTGAAAATGTAGGGAATTCCTTCAGCAAATATATCGTAAACGATCTGCTCCGCGAACGGTTTGGCTACGACGGCGTCGTGTGTACGGACTGGGGCATCACCCACGATATGGGAAAGACGGAAGAGGAGTTTGCCGGAAAATGCTGGGGTGTGGAGACACTCACTGAGGCGGAACGCCATTTAAAGGCTCTGGAGGCCGGTGTGGATCAGTTTGGCGGAAACAACGATGCCGGGCCGGTGCTGGAGGCTTACCGGATGGGGTGTGAAAAATACGGGGAAGAAGCCATGCGCAGCCGCTTTGAACGGTCCGCCTCCAGGCTGCTCCGAAACATATTCCAGACGGGGCTGTTTGAAAATCCGTACCTGGATTTGGAGCATTCCTGCCAGGTGGTGGGCTGCAGGGAATTTACGGAAAAGGGATACCTTTCCCAGCTGAAATCTGTGACGCTCTTGAAGAACCGGGCCGGGGTGCTTCCGCTCAAAGAGCACATAAGGGTATATATTCCGCGGCGCCATATCCGCCCATACTTGGATTTCATGAGCTCCATGACGCCGGATATGCATGTGGAGCCTGCCGGCAAGGGCGCGGCCGCCGATTACTTTGTGGTCGTGGATACGCCGGAAGAGGCTGACGCTGCCATCTGCTTCATCGAATCGCCAGTTTCCGTGGGCTACGATCCGGAAGACCGAAAGCAGGGCGGCAGCGGATACGTTCCGGTAACGCTTCAGTACAGGCCCTATGAGGCGAAGCAGGCGAGGCTTCACAGCCTGGCAGGAGGCGATCCGCTGGAGGATTTTGACGACAGGAGCTATCGCGGAAAATGGAATACTGCGGCAAATGAAGAAGATCTGGATCTTGTCCTTGATACGAAAAAACGCATGGGAGACCGCCCGGTGATCGTATCGGTAAACTTGAAAAATCCCATGGTGATGGCGGAGCTGGAGCCCTGCGCCGACGCGATCCTGGTGGATTACGGGGTATCCCCCCAGGCGGTGCTGGACGTTATCACAGGCAGATTTATCCCCTGCGGCCTCCTTCCGCTTCAGATGCCGGCCGATATGGATACCGTGGAACGGCAGGCAGAGGATGAGGCGTTCGACATGGAGTGCTACGTGGACAGCGAGGGCCATGTCTATGAATTCGGCTTTGGCATGAATTTCGACGGCGTGATTGAAGACGAGAGAACTGAAAAATATGGGAGACAGAACAGAAGGAGGACAAAATAATGGCAGGACAGTTTCAGTATGACAGCCTCCCGGTGGTGGAGACGAAGGCCGGGAAGCTCAGAGGATATCAGTGGGAAGGGACGTATATCTTCAAGGGAATCCGTTACGCGAGGGCGAAACGGTTTCAGCTCCCGGAGGAAGCAGAACCCTGGGAGGGAGTCCGGGAGGCGGCCTCCTATGGCTTCGTCTGCCCGATGCTGACAAGGGACAATCCGCAGGGCGAGCTTTTAGTACCCCACCGCTACTGGCCGCAGGACGAGGACTGTCTGAGCTTAAACATCTGGAGCCAGTCTCTGGACCGGAGCGCGAAGAAGCCGGTGCTGTTCTGGATTCACGGCGGGGCGTTTTCCATGGGAAGCTCCATCGAGCAGAAGGCGTACAACGGAGAAAATATGAGTAAATACGGGGATGTGGTAGTCGTAACCGTAAACCACAGGCTGAACATCCTTGGATACTTCGACATGTCTCCTTACGGTGAAAAGTACGCTGGCTCCGCCAATGCGGGCCAGGCCGATCTGGTGGCCGCCCTGTTGTGGGTCAGGGACAACATCGAGGCATTTGGCGGAGATCCGGGCAACGTGACCATCTTCGGACAGTCGGGCGGCGGCATGAAGGTGAGCGGCCTGATGCAGACCCCGGAGGCCGACGGGCTGTTCCATAAGGGAATGATCATGAGCGGCGTGGCGGGCGATATTCTTCCCTATTCTACTGGCGATTCCAGGCCGTTAATCCGGGCGATGCTGGAAGAACTGGGACTCACGGAAGATGAGGCCGGGCGGCTGGAGACGATTCCCTACCACGACCTGGCAGCTGCGTATAACCGGGTGAGTCCTGCAGTCGCTGGAGCTGGCGGTTACATCGGATGCACGCCCAAACCGGACGATTTCTACAAAGGAGAGGGTCCGGCGGTTGGATTTACGGAACATGCAAAGACCATACCGGTGATGGTCGGTACGGTCTTCGGAGAGTTTGCGATGGCGCCGCTGCCATTTAACAAGGAGCAGATACCAGAGGCAGAATTAGATGCCGTTCTCGACAACCGTTTCCAGGGCCGTGGGAAGGAGCTGAAGGCCGTCTTTGCCGAGGCGTATCCGGGAAAGAACCCGGCGGACTTACTCACACTGGATACAATATTCCGCGGGCCGACCAGGGAATTTGTGCGGGCGCTGGCCGCCGCGGGCGGAAGTGTGTATTCCTATTTATTTGCGCTGGAGTTCCCGTACCAGAATCAAAAGACGGCGTGGCACTGTTCCGATATTCCTTTTGTTTTCCACAATACGGAGCTGGTTCCGGTTGCCAACATTCCGGGGGTGTCAGACCGTCTGGAAGAACAGATATTCGGCGCGGTTATGGCTTTCGCCAGGACCGGGAAGCCGGAGTATGAGGGGCTGCCCCAGTGGCCTGCTTCGCGGGAGGACGACGAGGCGACCATGATCTTCGACCGTGTCTGCGAGGTCCGCCATAACCACGACGACCGCCTGTTAAAGCTGCATGCGGAAGCGTCGCCGAAGTTTGACCTGGCGGCCATGATGGCGAAAATGGGGGATGAGATTCAGCACTGACTGCGGTGAAAAATACGAAAGATAAATGGTGCATATCAAAGGGGGGAAAGCATTTATGCTTTCCCCCCCCCTTTGCCATATTCCCGACTCTGAACCTCAGACATGTATTATTTGCAAGCTGGCAGTATTAGTTATGTTGTCAGCATCTGTATATTTGATTGATTATATTATGTATTTATGATAGCATAAAATAAGTAAATTGATAATTCCGGACGTGTCAGAAGGCGTGATAAATAAGGAGTGATAAATATGGTATCCAGGCAAATTTTAGACAGAATTGACCGTTATATCTGCATAAATTATATCGCTGATACGGCAGCTGCAGAGCCGGCAGAAAGAATTCAGGAGCAGTACGGCAGTTATGTTCCGTGCATGAGGGAACCCCATGCGGAAAACAGGGAAAAGCAAATAAATATTCCGGATATTCTAAAAACGAAATCAGGGACAGTTACAGAATCGTTGGCAGAAAGCTTAGAAGAGGAAGCGCCTTCGCGAAAGGTGCAGGCTTCCTTTTCCATAAGAAAGCTGGAAGATTTGGCGGCACAGACAGAGGAAAGCTTTTCTGTGTCTGTACTGCGTATGATTGACGAAAAAGGTATGACAGATGTGGAAGTTTATAAAAGAGCGAACATAGACAGAAGGCTTTTTTCAAAAATCAGAAGCAATCCGGATTATTCGCCGGGAAAACAGACAGCTGTTTCGCTGGCACTTGGTTTGAAGCTGAATCTGGACGAGACCAGAGATTTGCTTGCAAGAGCCGGATATGTGCTGTCCCACAGCAATAAATCAGATATTATTGTGGAATTTTTTATTTCCGAGGGTATATACGACATAATGAAACTGAATGAAGCGCTGTTTGCGTTTGGGCAGCAGCCGATTGGAGGATTATGAAAGAAAATGTCGCTTTTACGGCGACCTTTTCTTTTTGTTTATGTGGTAATCTCTTTTTATCAAATACAGGAGGTCGCCATTATGAGGAAAGGTTTGACAGAGATTATATTTATACTGGACCGCAGCGGTTCCATGTCGGGACTGGAGTCAGATACGATTGGAGGGTTTAATTCACTGATAGAAAAACAGAAAGAGGAGGGAAGTGAGGCCTGTATCACGACTGTTTTGTTTGATGACAAAATCGAGCTTCTCCACGACAGAAACAACCTGGCGGAGCTGGGGCCGATGACGGAAAAAGATTATTTTGTCCGGGGGAGCACAGCATTGCTGGATGCAGTTGGGGAAACTGTCCATCGTATGGAAACTATTTACCAGTATGCAAGAGATGAGGATATACCCGAAAAAACTATGGTGGTTATCACAACTGACGGTATGGAAAATTCCAGCCGAAGATATTCTTACAGCGAAGTCAGCCAAATGGTAAAACTCAGTCAGGAGAAGCGTAGCTGGGAATACATATTTCTTGGCGCTAATTTAGATGCGGCAGAGACCGCATGCAGAATTGGAATCAGGCGTGACCATGCGGCAAATTATACGTACGATGGAAAGGGAATTCAGTGCTGCTATGACTCGGTTTCTATGGCTGTAAAGAGTATGCGCAGCAATAAAGAGTGTCCCATTGAGATACCGGAATTTTTGAAAAAAGTGAGGGAGGATTATGAAGCCAGATCCGGAGCAGTGGAGAAATAAGGCGGGCAGTGATCCGGAAGGACTTATGCGAGAAGAGAGGAATTAATGGGGCGTGAATCCATGAAAATGGATTCACGCCCCGGCATATGACAGCAGATATGGAAGGATCAATCATTCATTATTCGGTCACAACCGAATAACCTGCTCCGAGCCAGCCGGCTCCGCCTTCTTTTCCCATGCCTCCGCTTAAGGAATAGGCCTCATAGCCGAGCAGTCGGAGAATAGCCATGGTCTGGGAAGAGGTCTGTCCGCTGTAGCAGTATACGACGACTGGTTTATCAGTCGGAATTTCGGAAAAATGTTCCTGCATTCCCTTGCCGAACGGAATGTTCATGGCGCCTGCGATGTGGCCCTGCTTATAGTCGTCCTCACGGCGGATGGAGAGAATCGTATAATCTTCGCTTTCCGCGTCAACCAGTTCTTTTAAGGCTTCCGCCTTGAAATTAAAGGAAGCGATGGTGTTGCTGGTCGCCTCTTTGTAGTAATCGGCGATAGCGGCGGCGATGGCCGGATCTACTTCATAGGTGTCATCAGGAATGACGGCTTCCTCGGTGTCGATATAGGCTTCGTAGCCTTCTTCCTGGGAAATGCCATTGTTCCAGCCGCTCTGAATGTTCGTAGCAAATTTTCCGGCTGCGTTTAAGAGGGCTACCGTCTGAGAGGAGGTCTGACCGGTATAGCAGTTTACATATACTGGCGTATCATCCGGGATTTTATCCAGTGATTCCGCTACAGCAGCACCGTAAGGGATGTTCCACGCTCCTTTTAAATGTCCCGCGGCGTAGTCATCAGGCTTTCTGATATCGATGATAACCATGTCTTCACCGGCGTCGATTTTTGCAAAGAGATCGGCTACAGACGCCATATGCTTATCTTCCGGGAAGTTTTTAAAATAGTCAGTAGCGGCCGCAGTGACGGTATCCTCTGTTTTTGCGGCTGCTTCTGTTTCTGCACCGGAGGTCTCCGCGGGCGCTTCTGTGGTTTCTTCCATAGCTGCGGCCGTCGTCTGAGGGGCAGCAGAAGGTGCTTCCTTTACGGTCTTGGTTGCACAGGCGGTCAGACTGGCTGCCAGGGTGAGCCCAAGTAATACAGGTACAATTTTCTTCATAATAATTCTCCTTTTGGTGTTAGGATGCGTTTTTCTTTAACGGAGCAGATTGACCGGCCGGCATCTCAACCGGATTATCAGAGTTGGAAGACCATTCTAAATAGGCGCCGTCATAGATCCGGATGTTCCGGTATCCAGCCTCGTACAGCTGAACAAAGACCGGAGCCGCCCGCATGGACGTCTGGCAGTAGAGAATGATTTCATCCTCCGGATAAATTTTTTCTTCCAGGTAGTTAATTCTGGTAATCTGCGTTGTCTTAAATGTTCCATCCGAGAAGAAATTGGTCTCATAGGGAATGATCAGGGATGTCGGAACCTTGCCGACCTCTGCGTATTCCTCAAAAGAACGAACGTCTAACAAAATGGTGTGCGGATCCGGGTTCTCAGCCTGTGCGCGAACCTCGTCCATCGTTGCGAGCCAGTTGGCTGACGGCTCCTTCGCGGTAAAAACAGCCTCGGCAGGAGCCTCGATATCGGTGCTCAGCTGGATCCCGGCTGTCTGGATGGCGTCAAAGCCTCCATCCACAACCTTAACTTTCTGGTGACCAAACATGAACAGACTCCAGAGAAGGCGGGAGGCGCCCATTTTATTGGCATCGTACGCCAGGACTAATGTGTCATTGGAGATTCCGTTGCTGCCCATTACCTTTTCAATCTTTTTCTGGCTGGTCAGCATATTCTTTACCGGAACATTGATAACAATGTCGGCGGTGGGAATATTGACTGCACCTGCTACGTGTCCCGCGGCATATTCCTCCGGGGTACGGGTATCCACAACGACCACGTTGGACTGTTCGGCGTAGCCGGGCAGGTCCTTCGTGGAGACGATCAGGGACTCCCCTTCGACAAAAGTATGAGAGCTGCAGCCTGTAAGAGCCGCTGCCAGAATCGCCAAAAACGAAAAGATTGTTATTTTTTTGGCAAATAAGCCCATAAAACCCTCCTTTATAAAGCGAGTAATGGTAGTGTGTAGTAAACGCTGTTGTTTTGCGTGAAAATAAGGGCCTCAACCTTATTTCCATGTAATTCCAAGTTTTATTATACTGTAACAGGGCTGATTTCTGGTATAAGAATCCGTTATATTATATCTGTTAATCGGATAATGCTAAAACTTTAACGAAAATCGTGATAAAATAATAACGAAAAAATGCGAAGAAATCATAAGGAGGCAGGGAATGGACCGATGGAAGAAATGGGCGGTGTTTTGTGCCGCAGCCGTGTACCTGGCAGTCTACATATTTGTATCATACCGGAATCTTCTCGTATTTCCATTTGTTCATTCGGATGAGAGCTGGCTGGCCGGTTTGAGCCGCGATATGCTGGCGGCTGGAAATTTAGGAGTGACAGAAAGCTTTTTTGATGCGAAACCCCGGGTGCCCCACGCGATGAAAAGCCTGTTTCATCTCATGCAGATGGGAGCGGTCGGGCTGGGTGGTTTTTCTGTTGGAAGTGTGAGAATGCTTTCTCTTCTGGCGGGGATTATCTGCCTCGTTCTGTTTTATCTCTGCGTGCGCCGTATGGGAAGCAGGTGGTTTGCTCTGGGGCTTACTGTTCTGCTGAGCCTGGATATTCAGTTTATTTATGCCTCCCATTTTGCGCGGCAGGAGATTTTTATTGCGCTGGAGCTGCTGGGGTGTCTCTGGATTCTGCTTGGAAAAAAAGGGCGGCCGGGGACAGGAACCGCGCTGATCCTGGGAGTGGTCACAGGACTTTTTGTCGGGATTCATCCGAACAGCTTTTTGTGCGCGGCGGTCTGCGGCGCCATTATGGTGTTTGAAATCGTAAGGCAGGCGGCGGGAAAGGATAAAAAGGGGGCAGTGAAGACATTGGGCAGTCTGGCCGCCTATACAGCGGCGGTGCTCGCGGTGACTGCCGTCTATGTTGGTATCAGTTTTCAGTTCAATCCTCATTTTCTGCCGGACTACTTTTTGTATGGGAAAGAGGAGTTTGAGCTGTCGTCCTCCGGCTGGGCGAGAGTCGGGGAGCTGTTTTCATTTTTCAGCGGCGTATACGGGCGGGATAACGGAACCTATTATCTTCCCGATGTTCGCCTGGAGATGATTGCCATGGCTCTGGCGGCAGGATTATCGGCCGCCGCGTGTCTGGTCATGAGAGGGGATGTCTTATCTGAGAGTGAAGCGTTGACAGGGGAGAGTGTTTCTGACAGCGAAGAGAAGCGGTGGATACAAAATACCAGGGTGATTCTCGAGGGGGCCGCAGGGCTTGCGGCGGGCATGGTGGTGATTGGCCGGTATAATCAGACGGCTGTCCTGTTTTTCTTCCTGTTTGGCTGGCTCTTTGCAGGCCAGGTCCTGCAGCTCTTCGAGAAGGCCGGCCGTACGATCGGAATTCTGATACTTGCGGCCGGTCTTGCCGTGGGGAGTATCTGGCAGATACAGAACCAGCGGCCCGGGGAGGCGGAGAATTACGCTTCGTATCTCGATCAGCTGGCCGAACTGGTGCCTGCGGATGCCCCCACAATCGGAAACCTGAATATGGAGTTTTATTTTGACAGAGGGATGCTGAAGGATTACAGAAACCTTCCTTACGTGGAAGGCGGGGTGGAAACGTATATCAGGGAAAATCAGATCGAGTATATCTGCTATTCTGATGAGCTGGACTATCTCTATGAGCACAGGCCTTACTTCCATGCGATTTATGGAAATACAGCGTTTGTGAGGGAGCTTAAGGCGTTTTGTGAGACGGCGTGCAGGGAGGTCGGGCGGATTCACAGCCTGGAGTATGCCTCGCGGGTGAATTCCCTGAGAGGTGCGGAGGAATGGGGAACGGTGAGAGTGTATCGGGTGAAACAGGAAAAACAGGAGGACACTTAAGTCCTCCCATGGTCTTAGCCCTCGCAGGCTTTTAAAACACTCCTTGATACATTCAGGCATTTTCCTCCAGCATTTTTTCCAGCGTTTCTGCCTCCGGCATTGCTTCTTTGGAAAAAACGGCGGATATGCCTTTTTTCTGTCTGGACATGACGGCGATATGGGAGCCGAGCGTGCGGGCTTCGCGGATATCGTGAGTTACCAGAAGGATGGTACAGCCGGTTTGGGCGGCCATGGCGGTGACGACGGGATATAAGGCCTTTTTGGTGGCGATGTCCAGGCTGGAAAAGGGCTCATCCATAAGGAGGACTTTGGGCTTTAAGGACAGAGCGCGGGCCAGCGCGGCACGCTGCTTCATGCCTCCGGAGAGCTGGTGGGGATAGGCGTTTTCAAAGCCGGACAGGCCTGCCATGGATAAATAGCTTCGGGCACACTCTTTTCTCTCGGCCAAAGTGCGGAAGAGTCCGACTTTCTTCATGGCATAGGTCAGGTTGCCGAGAACCGTGTACCAGGGAAAAA
>OGZT01000659.1_pt1 | contig 26915 bp, 27 predicted proteins | sample 1576891 | NCBI WGS metagenome assembly OGZT01 (sample SAMEA3541521, study PRJEB24748) | human gut metagenome | biome: human gut; feature: human-associated habitat; material: faeces | place: China | collected 2012 | reverse complement strand
CCTTATAGGCGCATTTGAAAAACCTCCGGCTATGCCGGAGGATATTTATTTTAACCTAAATGCTCGCCGCCGCACACGCCGTGCACTTCTGCGGTGACGTAGCTCGACTCCTGACTTGCCAGATAAACATATACAGGGGCCAGTTCCGCCGGTTGCCCCGCACGTTTCATCGGCGTTTGCTGACCAAACTGCGGGATCTTATCCTGCGTTTGTCCGCCGGAAATTTGCAGTGCTGTCCAGATCGGGCCTGGCGCGACAATATTCACCCGAATACCTTTCTCCGCGACCTGTTTTGCCAAGCCACGGCTGTAGTTCAGAATCGCCGCCTTCGTAGCCGCATAGTCCAGTAAATGCGGACTTGGCTGGTATGCCTGGATTGACGAAGTGGTGATGATACTTGCACCTTTCGGTAGCAGGGGGATCGCTTCCTGGGTTAGCCAGAACAGCGCGAAAACGTTAATGGCAAAGGTCTTTTGAAACTGTTCGCTGGTGAGGTCTGCAATATCCGGAATGGCAACCTGTTTCCCGGCGACCAGCGCCATAATATCCAGCCCGCCTAACGCCTTGTGCGCTTCGTGAACCAGCGAACGGGCAAATTTCTCATCGCTTAAATCGCCTGGCAGCAGAACGGCTTTGCGTCCGCATTCTTCAATGATCTTTTTCACATCCTGAGCGTCTTCTTCTTCCACGGGAAGATAACTGATCGCCACGTCAGCCCCTTCACGCGCGTAAGCGATGGCGGCAGCGCGACCTATTCCGGAATCGCCCCCTGTCACCAGTGCTTTACGATCTTTCAGGCGACCGCTACCAACATAGGTTTTCTCGCCGCAATCCGGTACCGGTGTCATCTTCGCCTGGATGCCTGGCGTCGGTTGTTTCTGTTTGGGATATTCACCAGTGTAATACTGCGTGGTCGGGTCTTTTAAATGAGACATCGTTTTTCTCCCTTCAGGTTCAACGTCCTTTAAGGGTAGACGTTCTCGATGCGTTGATAAGGGAACCAGGAAGATCCCTAAACCTCAGAATTATGCGACAAAGGTTTAACGTATATGTTGATTTGCTGTTGCGTGCTGTTTACTCAATTGCGATATACTGTTGCCCGTTTTAACTACACGACAGGAATGTATGGAACGTTTTCTTGAAAATGCAATGTATGCTTCTCGCTGGCTGCTTGCCCCCGTGTACTTTGGCCTTTCGCTGGCGTTAGTTGCCCTGGCGCTGAAGTTCTTCCAGGAGATTATTCACGTACTGCCGAATATCTTCTCGATGGCGGAATCAGATTTGATCCTCGTGTTGCTGTCGCTGGTGGATATGACGCTGGTTGGCGGTTTGCTGGTGATGGTGATGTTTTCCGGTTATGAGAATTTCGTCTCACAGCTGGATATCTCCGAGAACAAAGAGAAGCTGAACTGGCTGGGGAAAATGGACGCAACGTCGCTGAAAAACAAAGTAGCAGCGTCGATTGTGGCAATTTCTTCCATTCACTTACTGCGCGTCTTTATGGATGCGAAAAATGTCCCGGATAACAAACTGATGTGGTACGTCATTATCCATCTGACGTTTGTGCTTTCTGCATTTGTGATGGGCTATCTTGACCGACTGACTCGTCATAATCACTGATCTGATTCGGGCGCGGTTCGCGCGCCCGTTATTAACAGGTCATTTATCGGAAGACGCCTGCCACAGATTCAGCTCGCCATCGGCGATATGCTGATCAATCTGCGCCAGCTCCTTGGTGCTAAATGTCAGATTATTCAGCGCCTGCACGTTCTCCTCTAGTTGCTCCGCGCGGCTGGCACCAATCAATACCGACGTCACGCGATCATCTTTCAGCAACCAGCTTAACGCCATTTGCGCCATTGATTGTCCACGCTGCTGTGCCATTTCATTCAATAAGCGCAGGCTGTTGAGGTTGGCTTCGGTAAGCATTTTCGGTGTCAGACCACGAACTTTATTCCCTTCACGATGCATCCGTGAATCTTGCGGAATGCCGTTGAGATATTTTCCGGTCAGCAATCCCTGAGCCAGAGGAGTAAAGGCAATACAGCCCACGCCGTTATTTTGCAGAGTATCCAGCAGGCCGCTTTTATCCACCCAGCGGTTCAGTAAATTGTACGAAGGTTGATGAATTAACAGCGGAATTTTCCACTCGCGCAGCAACTCGACCATTTTTTGCGTCCGCTCTGGCGAGTAAGAGGAGATCCCGACATACAGCGCCTTACCGCTTTGTACCGCATGAGCCAGCGCAGAGGCGGTTTCTTCCATCGGCGTATTTTCATCGACGCGATGAGAGTAAAAGATATCGACATACTCAAGCCCCATACGCTTCAGGCTTTGGTCGAGGCTGGCGAGCAGGTATTTACGTGAACCGCCAGAGCCGTAAGGGCCGGGCCACATATCGTAGCCAGCCTTGGTAGAGATAATCAGTTCATCGCGATAAGCGGCAAAATCCTCCCGCAGCAGGCGACCAAAGTTCTCTTCTGCGCTTCCTGGAGGCGGCCCGTAATTGTTGGCTAAATCAAAGTGCGTAATGCCCAAATCAAACGCTTTACGCAGGATCGCACGCTGTGATTCCAGCGCGTTAACGTGACCGAAATTGTGCCATAAACCGAGCGATAACGCGGGCAGGCGTAAACCACTTTTTCCGCAATAGCGGTATTGCATCTGCCCGTAACGTTCGGGATTCGCTAACCAGACCATGACCTCTCCTTTCCACCGTTCAATTTCGAAACAATGTTTCTAGTTTAGCGATTCGCCAGCGCGTATCCCGTAGTCTGGCTCACAGAGTGACGAAAAACTGGGCAAAAACACGTGCTTATGCTTTGCTTAAAAAAACACCAACTGAGGAGTGCAACGATGCCGCGTTTAACCGCCAAAGATTTCCCACAAGAGTTGCTGGATTACTATGACTATTACGCTCACGGGAAAATCTCGAAACGTGAGTTCCTCAACCTTGCGGCGAAGTGCAGTAGGCGGGATGACGGCATTAGCGTTGTTTGATTTGCTCAAGCCAAATTATGCGCTGGCGACTCAGGTAGAGTTTACCGACCCGGAAATTGTTGCTGAGTACATCACGTATCCTTCGCCAAATGGTCACGGCGAGGTGCGGGGTTATCTGGTGAAGCCCGCAAAGATGAGCGGCAAAACGCCAGCCGTAGTGGTGGTGCATGAGAATCGTGGACTGAATCCGTATATCGAAGATGTGGCACGGCGAGTGGCGAAGGCGGGGTATATCGCCCTGGCACCTGACGGCTTAAGTTCCGTTGGAGGTTATCCGGGAAATGATGATAAAGGTCGTGAGCTGCAACAGCAGGTTGATCCAACAAACTGATGAATGATTTCTTTGCCGCAATTGAGTTTATGCAACGCTATCCGCAAGCGACAGGCAAAGTGGGTATTACCGGATTTTGCTATGGCGGTGGCGTATCGAACGCGGCGGCTGTCGCGTATCCGGAACTGGCCTGCGCGGTGCCGTTTTATGGTCGTCAGGCACCCACTGCCGATGTGGCGAAGATTGAAGCGCCTTTACTACTCCACTTCGCGGAACTGGACACCCGAATCAACGAGGGCTGGCCTGCTTACGAGGCGGCGTTGAAAGCCAATAATAAGGTTTATGAGGCGTATATCTATCCGGGGGTTAATCACGGATTCCATAATGATTCCACGCCCCGTTATGACAAATCTGCCGCCGATCTTGCCTGGCAAAGGACACTGAAATGGTTCGATAAATATCTCTCCTGATAGGTTTATCTCTTACGGGATTACGTCTTAAACAAGCATGAAAAAATAGCGTGCGCAAAAGTCGTTCTTTGCCTAAAATATCGCTATATATGACAATATATAGCGAATGAGGTGAACGATGAATAACCATTTTGGTAAAGGCTTAATGGCGGGATTAAAAGCAACGCATGCCGACAGTGCGGTTAATGTGACAAAATTCTGTGCCGATTATAAACGCGGTTTTGTATTAGGCTACTCACACCGGATGTACGAAAAGACCGGAGATCGCCAGCTTAGCGCCTGGGAAGCGGGTATTCTGACGCGCCGCTATGGACTGGATAAAGAGATGGTAATGGATTTCTTTCGTGAGAATAATTCCTGTTCTACGTTGCGCTTTTTTATGGCCGGTTATCGCCTCGAAAATTGATCAAACATACGTATTATCTTGCTTTAATTAATTACACTAATGCTTCTTCCCTTCGTTTTAGCGCCCCGCCGCAGTATCATGATATCGATAACCATAATAAATGTGTGGTAAATGGCGCATCGATCGCATTATTGATTTTGCGATTGAGGCAAAATATATGCCAGGTCTTCGCAACGGAATAACTATAAATGACTGGAGATAACACCCTCATCCATTCTCACGGCATTAACCGTCGTGATTTCATGAAGCTTTGTGCAGCATTAGCCGCCACCATGGGGTTAAGTAGCAAAGCCGCTGCAGAGATGGCCGAATCGGTTACTAACCCGCAGCGTCCGCCAGTTATCTGGATTGGCGCGCAGGAGTGCACCGGTTGTACGGAATCTCTGCTTCGTGCAACGCATCCAACGGTAGAAAACCTCGTACTGGAGACTATCTCTCTGGAGTATCACGAAGTGCTTTCCGCCGCCTTCGGTCATCAGGTCGAAGAGAACAAACATAACGCTCTCGAGAAGTACAAAGGGCAGTATGTGTTAGTGGTGGATGGTTCCATCCCATTAAAAGATAACGGTATTTATTGCATGGTTGCCGGTGAGCCGATTGTGGATCACATCCGCAAAGCGGCGGAAGGCGCAGCAGCCATTATCGCTATCGGTTCCTGCTCTGCGTGGGGCGGTGTTGCCGCAGCTGGAGTTAACCCAACTGGCGCAGTCAGCCTGCAAGAAGTTCTGCCAGGCAAAACCGTTATCAATATTCCGGGCTGCCCGCCGAACCCGCACAACTTCCTCGCGACCGTTGCGCACATCATCACTTACGGCAAACCGCCGAAACTGGATGACAAAAACCGTCCGACCTTCGCCTATGGCCGTCTGATTCACGAACACTGCGAACGTCGCCCGCACTTCGATGCTGGTCGTTTTGCCAAAGAGTTCGGTGATGAAGGCCACCGCGAAGGCTGGTGCCTGTACCACCTCGGCTGTAAAGGGCCAGAAACTTACGGCAACTGCTCAACGCTGCAATTCTGCGATGTTGGCGGTGTGTGGCCGGTGGCGATTGGTCACCCGTGCTATGGCTGTAACGAAGAAGGTATCGGCTTCCATAAAGGCATCCATCAGCTTGCCAACGTCGAAAATCAAACTCCGCGTTCACAGAAACCGGATGTTAACGCTAAAGAGGGCGGCAACGTCTCTGCAGGCGCTATTGGTTTGCTCGGCGGTGTGGTTGGGTTGGTTGCCGGTGTCAGCGTGATGGCGGTGCGTGAACTGGGTCGTCAGCAAAAGAAAGATAACGCTGACTCACGGGGAGAATAACCGTGAACAGACGTAATTTTATTAAAGCAGCCTCCTGCGGGGCATTGCTGACGGGCGCGCTGCCGTCTGTCAGTCATGCGGCTGCTGAAAACCGCCCGCCAATTCCGGGATCGCTGGGGATGTTGTACGACTCGACCTTGTGCGTAGGCTGCCAGGCTTGCGTCACCAAGTGTCAGGATATCAATTTCCCTGAACGTAACCCGCAAGGGGAACAGACCTGGTCGAACAACGACAAACTGTCGCCGTATACCAATAACATCATTCAGGTGTGGACCAGCGGCACAGGGGTCAACAAAGACCAGGAGGAGAACGGCTACGCGTACATTAAGAAACAGTGTATGCACTGCGTCGATCCGAACTGTGTCTCTGTGTGCCCGGTCTCTGCACTGAAAAAAGATCCGAAAACCGGCATTGTCCATTACGACAAAGATGTGTGCACCGGCTGCCGTTACTGCATGGTCGCCTGTCCGTACAACGTGCCGAAGTACGACTACAACAACCCGTTTGGTGCGCTGCATAAGTGCGAGCTGTGCAACCAGAAAGGTGTGGAACGTCTCGATAAAGGCGGTCTACCTGGCTGCGTAGAAGTGTGCCCGGCGGGCGCGGTGATTTTCGGTACGCGTGAAGAGCTGATGGCGGAGGCGAAAAAACGTCTGGCGCTGAAGCCTGGCAGCGAATACCACTATCCGCGTCAGACGCTGAAATCTGGCGACACTTACCTGCATACGGTGCCGAAATATTATCCGCATCTGTACGGCGAGAAAGAGGGCGGCGGTACTCAGGTTCTGGTACTGACGGGTGTGCCTTATGAAAATCTCGACCTGCCGAAACTGGACGATCTTTCTACCGGTGCGCGTTCCGAAAATATTCAACACACCCTGTATAAAGGCATGATGCTACCACTGGCTGTGCTGGCGGGCTTAACCGTGCTGGTTCGTCGCAACACCAAAAACGACCATCACGACGGAGGAGACGATCATGAGTCATGATCCACAACCGCTGGGCGGCAAAATCATCAGTAAACCGGTCATGATTTTTGGACCGTTAATCGTCATCTGTATGCTCCTGATTGTGAAGCGTCTGGTGTTCGGTCTGGGCTCTGTCTCTGACCTGAACGGCGGCTTCCCGTGGGGCGTGTGGATCGCGTTTGACCTGCTGATTGGCACCGGCTTTGCCTGTGGCGGCTGGGCGCTGGCGTGGGCGGTATACGTCTTTAACCGTGGGCAATACCATCCGCTGGTGCGTCCGGCGCTGTTGGCGAGTCTGTTTGGTTACTCACTGGGTGGCTTGTCGATCACTATCGACGTGGGTCGCTACTGGAACCTGCCGTACTTCTACATTCCGGGTCACTTCAACGTGAACTCGGTACTGTTCGAGACGGCGGTCTGTATGACCATCTATATCGGCGTGATGGCACTGGAGTTTGCTCCGGCACTGTTTGAACGTCTGGGGTGGAAGGTGTCGCTACAGCGACTAAATAAGGTGATGTTCTTCATCATCGCGCTCGGTGCGCTGCTGCCGACCATGCACCAGTCTTCAATGGGGTCGCTGATGATCTCGGCGGGCTACAAGGTGCATCCGTTGTGGCAGAGCTATGAAATGTTGCCGCTGTTCTCGCTGCTGACGGCGTTCATCATGGGCTTCTCGATTGTCATCTTTGAAGGTTCGCTGGTGCAGGCGGGTCTGCGTGGCAACGGTCCGGATGAAAAGAGTCTGTTTGTTAAGCTGACCAACACCATCAGTGTGTTGCTGGCGATTTTCATCGTGCTGCGCTTTGGCGAGCTTATCTATCGCGACAAGCTGTCGTTAGCGTTTGCCGGTGACTTCTACTCCGTGATGTTCTGGATTGAAGTCCTGCTGATGCTCTTCCCGCTGGTCGTTCTGCGTGTGGCGAAGCTGCGTAATGATTCCCGCATGCTGTTCCTGTCAGCACTGAGCGCACTGTTAGGTTGTGCAACCTGGCGTCTGACCTATTCGCTGGTGGCATTCAACCCGGGCGGCGGTTACGCCTACTTCCCGACCTGGGAAGAACTGTTGATTTCTATTGGTTTTGTGGCTATTGAGATTTGCGCTTACATCGTACTCATTCGTCTACTGCCGATACTTCCTCCTTTAAAACAAAACGATCATAATCGTCATGAGGCGAGCAAAGCATGAGCCAGAGAATTACTATTGATCCGGTAACCCGTATTGAGGGGCATTTACGCATCGATTGCGAAATCGAAAATGGCGTCGTTTCGAAAGCATGGGCTTCCGGTACCATGTGGCGCGGCATGGAAGAGATCGTGAAAAACCGCGATCCGCGCGATGCATGGATGATTGTGCAACGTATCTGTGGCGTATGTACTACCACTCACGCGCTGTCTTCCGTTCGTGCGGCAGAAAGTGCGCTGAATATCGACGTTCCGGTTAACGCGCAATACATCCGTAACATCATTCTGGCTGCGCACACCACGCATGACCATATTGTTCATTTCTATCAGCTTTCGGCGCTGGACTGGGTGGACATCACTTCTGCACTGCAAGCTGACCCAACCAAAGCCTCCGAAATGCTGAAAGGCGTTTCGACCTGGCACCTGAACAGTCCGGAAGAGTTCACCAAAGTTCAGAACAAGATCAAAGATCTGGTTGCCAGCGGTCAGTTGGGTATTTTCGCTAATGGCTACTGGGGTCATCCGGCGATGAAACTGCCGCCGGAAGTGAACCTGATTGCGGTAGCGCACTACCTGCAAGCGTTGGAGTGCCAGCGTGACGCTAACCGCGTCGTGGCGCTGCTGGGCGGTAAAACGCCGCACATTCAGAACCTGGCGGTAGGTGGTGTCGCGAACCCGATCAACCTCGACGGTTTGGGCGTGCTGAACCTTGAGCGCCTGATGTACATCAAGTCTTTCATCGACAAACTGAGCGACTTTGTTGAGCAGGTTTATAAGGTTGATACCGCAGTTATTGCCGCGTTCTACCCGGAATGGCTGACACGCGGTAAAGGTGCGGTGAACTACCTGAGCGTGCCGGAATTCCCGACCGACAGTAAAAACGGCAGCTTCCTGTTCCCGGGCGGCTACATTGAGAATGCGGATCTGTCCTCGTATCGTCCGATCACTTCTCATTCCGATGAATACCTGATCAAAGGCATTCAGGAAAGCGCGAAGCACTCCTGGTATAAAGACGAAGCGCCGCAGGCACCGTGGGAAGGCACCACCATTCCGGCTTATGATGGTTGGTCTGACGACGGGAAATATTCCTGGGTGAAATCACCGACTTTCTACGGCAAAACGGTAGAAGTGGGGCCACTGGCTAATATGCTGGTGAAACTGGCGGCAGGTCGCGAATCTACCCAGAACAAACTGAATGAAATCGTTGCGATTTATCAGAAACTGACTGGCAACACGCTGGAAGTGGCACAGCTGCACTCCACGCTGGGCCGTATTATTGGTCGTACCGTTCACTGCTGTGAATTGCAGGATATCCTGCAAAACCAATACAGTGCACTGATCACCAATATCGGCAAAGGCGATCACACCACCTTTGTGAAGCCGAACATTCCGGCAACGGGTGAATTCAAAGGTGTTGGCTTCCTCGAAGCGCCGCGCGGTATGCTCTCTCACTGGATGGTTATTAAAGACGGTATCATCAGCAACTACCAGGCGGTTGTTCCATCAACCTGGAACTCTGGTCCGCGTAACTTCAATGATGACGTCGGTCCTTACGAGCAGTCGCTGGTGGGTACACCGGTTGCCGATCCGAATAAACCGCTGGAAGTGGTGCGTACCATTCACTCCTTTGACCCGTGCATGGCCTGTGCGGTACACGTAGTGGATGCTGACGGCAACGAAGTGGTTTCAGTGAAGGTTCTGTAATGCGTATTTTAGTCTTAGGGGTCGGCAATATTTTGCTGACCGATGAAGCCATCGGTGTGCGGATTGTCGAAGCGTTAGAGCAACGATACATTCTGCCGGATTATGTTGAGATCCTCGATGGCGGCACGGCGGGAATGGAGCTGCTTGGCGACATGGCAAATCGCGATCATTTGATTATTGCGGATGCCATTGTCTCGAAAAAGAACGCGCCGGGAACGATGATGATCCTGCGGGATGAAGAAGTTCCGGCGTTGTTTACCAACAAAATCTCTCCGCATCAGCTTGGCCTGGCCGACGTCTTGTCGGCCCTGCGCTTCACCGGCGAGTTTCCGAAAAAGCTGACCCTGGTCGGCGTGATCCCGGAATCGCTGGAGCCACACATCGGCTTAACGCCGACGGTTGAAGCAATGATTGAACCTGCGCTTGAGCAGGTTCTGGCTGCGCTGCGTGAATCTGGCGTGGAAGCCATCCCACGGGAGGCGATTCATGACTGAAGAGATAGCAGGTTTCCAGACCTCCCCGAAGGCGCAAGTACAGGCAGCGTTTGAAGAAATTGCCCGGCGTTCGATGCACGATCTCTCTTTTCTGCATCCTTCAATGCCGGTGTATGTTTCTGATTTTACGCTGTTCGAAGGTCAGTGGACGGGGTGTGTGATCACCCCGTGGATGCTGAGTGCAGTTATCTTCCCCGGCCCGGATCAACTCTGGCCGCTGCGCAAAGTGAGTGAAAAAATTGGTCTGCAACTGCCGTATGGCACTATGACCTTTACCGTTGGCGAACTGGACGGTGTTTCGCAATATCTCTCCTGTTCGCTGATGTCGCCGCTTTCGCACAGCATGTCGATTGAAGAGGGCCAACGCCTGACGGATGACTGCGCACGAATGATCCTTTCGCTGCCAGTCACGAATCCGGATGTACCACACGCAGGGCGTCGCGCCCTGCTGTTTGGTCGCAGGAGTGGCGAAAATGCATGAGTTGTCTCTTTGCCAGAGCGCCGTTGAAATTATCCAACGGCAGGCGGAGCAGCACGATGTTAAGCGCGTCACCGCCGTGTGGCTGGAAATTGGCGCGCTCTCCTGCGTTGAGGAGAGCGCCGTCCGTTTTAGTTTTGAAATTGTCTGCCACGGAACGGTGGCGCAAGGGTGCGATTTACATATCGTCTATAAACCCGCCCAGGCTTGGTGCTGGGATTGCAGCCAGGTGGTGGAGATTCATCAGCACGATGCGCAGTGTCCGCTCTGTCACGGCGAGCGGTTGCGTGTCGATACCGGCGATTCGCTGATCGTCAAAAGTATTGAAGTTGAATAACCGGAGTTAATAATGTGTATTGGCGTTCCAGGCCAGGTGCTGGCTGTCGGTGAAGATATTCACCAGCTTGCGCAGGTTGAAGTATGTGGTATCAAGCGCGATGTGAATATCGCCCTGATTTGTGAAGGTAACCCTGCCGATCTACTGGGCCAGTGGGTGCTGGTACACGTCGGATTTGCCATGAGCATCATCGACGAAGATGAAGCCAAAGCCACATTAGACGCACTGCGCCAAATGGATTACGACATTACCAGCGCGTGATGATTAGCTTTCGTAGGCCTGATAAGACGCGGCAGCGTCGCATCAGGCATTGTGCACGATTGCCGGATGCGGCGTGAACGCCTTATCCGGCCTGGATGGCTTGCTGCGACGAACACCAACCCTTACCCCTGACGCTTATCTTCCGTATTCGTCTCGAAATCACTGGCGTCATGGCGCTCATGCAACTGCTCATTCAGCGGTCCGTTGGTGCGGTTAACAATACGCCCACGTTTCACCGCCGGACGTTCGCCTACTTCTTTCGCCCAGCGTTGTACATGCTTATAACTGCCCGCATCAAGAAACTCAGCGGCATCATACACACCACCTAACACCACGTTGCCAAACCACGGCCAAATCGCCATATCCGCAATGGTGTACTCATCGCCCGCAACAAACTTATGCTGCGCCAGTTGCTTATCCAGCACGTCGAGCAGACGTTTGGCTTCCATGGTAAAGCGGTTGATGGCGTACTCAATCTTTACCGGTGCGTAATGGTAAAAGTGACCAAAACCACCGCCGAGGAACGGTGCCGCGCCCTGTAACCAGAACAGCCAGTTCATCGTTTCAGTACGCTTTGCCAAATCCTGCGGCAGGAAGTAGCCAAATTTCTCCGCCAGATAAAGCAGGATCGAACCAGATTCAAACACGCGGATCGGCGGATTATGCGTATGATCGCGCAGCGCCGGGATCTTCGAGTTTGGGTTCACTTCGACAAAGCCGCTGGAGAATTGATCGCCATCGCCAATACGAATCAGCCAGGCGTCGTACTCTGCACCAGTAACGCCCAGCGCCAGCAGCTCCTCAAGCATAATCGTTACTTTCTGACCGTTCGGCGTTCCCAGCGAATAAAGTTGCAATGGGTGTTTGCCAACGGGCAGCGTTTTTTCATGCGTCGGACCAGAAACCGGGCGATTGATATTGGCGAACGCGCCGCCAGCGGATTTATCCCACGTCCAGACTTTCGCGGGCTGATAAGTATTGTCTGTCATAGTGAGTTGCCTTCTGAGTGGTAGTGTTGAAGCAGTGTAGCAGGTCACTTGCTGTACAGAATGTGAATTTTTTAACCCTTTGCGCCAGCCGCTGCGATGAGGTGTATGATTAGTCTGACCTCTGTCCGGTTAATGTCGCTGAGCAGGTAATCAGAGCACAACAATTACGCCAACTGCTTAGGTTGTATTGTTAAAGGTAAAGTGATGAGCAAAGGAACGACCAGCCAGGATGCCCCGTTCGGGACATTATTGGGCTACGCCCCAGGTGGGGTAGCAATCTACTCTTCAGATTACAGTTCTCTCGATCCGCAGGAATACGAAGATGACGCCGTATTCCGTAGCTATATCGACGACGAATATATGGGCCACAAGTGGCAATGCGTTGAATTTGCTCGCCGTTTTCTCTTTCTGAATTACGGTGTGGTCTTTACTGACGTGGGTATGGCGTGGGAGATTTTCTCGCTGCGCTTCCTGCGAGAAGTGGTTAATGACAACATCCTGCCATTGCAGGCATTTCCTAACGGCTCGCCGCGTGCGCCGGTCGCGGGTGCGCTTCTTATCTGGGATAAAGGCGGTGAATTTAAAGACACTGGCCATGTCGCCATCATTACCCAATTGCATGGCAACAAAGTCCGTATTGCGGAACAGAACGTGATTCATTCCCCGTTGCCGCAAGGGCAACAGTGGACGCGCGAGCTGGAGATGGTGGTCGAAAACGGCTGCTATACCCTGAAAGACACTTTTGATGACACCACCATTCTGGGCTGGATGATCCAGACGGAAGATACTGAATACAGCTTACCGCAGCCGGAAATTGCAGGCGAGCTGCTGAAAATCAGCGGAGCGCGCCTGGAAAACAAAGGCCAGTTTGACGGTAAATGGCTGGATGAAAAAGATCCGCTGCAAAACGCCTATGTGCAGGCCAACGGTCAGGTGATCAATCAGGATCCTTATCATTACTACACCATTACCGAGAGTGCCGAGCAGGAGCTAATTAAAGCCACCAACGAGCTGCACCTGATGTATCTTCACGCAACCGACAAGGTGCTGAAAGATGACAACCTGCTGGCGCTGTTCGACATCCCGAAAATCCTCTGGCCACGTTTGCGTCTCTCCTGGCAGCGTCGCCGTCACCATATGATCACTGGTCGTATGGATTTCTGCATGGATGAGCGTGGCCTGAAGGTTTACGAGTACAACGCCGACTCCGCCTCCTGTCATACCGAAGCGGGCTTGATCCTCGAACGTTGGGCGGAGCAGGGCTATAAAGGCAACGGCTTCAATCCGGCGGAAGGGCTGATTAACGAATTGGCTGGTGCCTGGAAACACAGTCGTGCACGTCCGTTTGTCCATATCATGCAGGACAAAGATATCGAGGAAAACTATCACGCGCAGTTTATGGAGCAGGCGCTGCACCAGGCGGGCTTTGAAACGCGTATCTTGCGTGGATTGGATGAACTGGGCTGGGATGCTGCCGGGCAACTGATTGATGGGGAAGGGCGACTGGTTAACTGCGTGTGGAAAACCTGGGCGTGGGAAACCGCGTTTGATCAGATTCGTGAAGTTAGCGACCGTGAGTTTGCTGCGGTGCCAATCCGTACCGGTCATCCGCAAAACGAAGTGCGTCTTATCGACGTATTGCTGCGCCCGGAAGTGCTGGTCTTTGAGCCGCTGTGGACGGTGATCCCCGGCAACAAAGCGATTCTGCCGATCCTCTGGTCGCTGTTCCCGCACCATCGTTACCTGCTGGATACCGATTTCACTGTTAATGATGAACTGGTGAAAACAGGTTACGCAGTGAAACCGATCGCCGGTCGCTGTGGCAGCAATATCGACCTCGTCAGCCATCATGAAGAGGTGCTGGACAAAACCAGCGGTAAATTTGCCGAGCAGAAAAACATCTATCAGCAACTGTGGTGTTTGCCGAAAGTGGACGGTAAATACATTCAGGTATGTACCTTCACCGTTGGCGGCAACTACGGTGGGACGTGTTTGCGCGGTGATGAATCACTGGTCATCAAAAAAGAGAGTGATATTGAACCGTTAATTGTGGTGAAAAAGTAATACATGTTGTAGCAACCCCGTACTGATTATGAAGAATAATCAGTACGGGGATTAATCAAAATATTCAATATTTATATATTCCAATATTTATTCATTTCATATGTGAATATATTAACCAGTGGAATACCTGTGTTTTGATTATTTCTAAAGGTTTTGAATGAATGCTTATTGTCTGATACACAAGAAATAACACTCTTTTTATCGTTAAAAAATGATATTTCACTTTGCCCATGCCGTTAAAGTCACTGATAATGCGTCCGTTCGTAAATTCAAAATGGCGTAATCTAATATATGCTAAATTTATTTGTTGGCCTTGATATATACACAGGGCTTTTGTTATTGCTTGCTCTGGCATTTGTGTTGTTCTACGAAGCAATCAATGGTTTTCATGACACGGCGAATGCGGTGGCAGCCGTTATTTATACTCGTGCCATGCAACCACAACTTGCTGTGGTGATGGCGGCATTTTTTAACTTTTTTGGCGTGTTATTGGGCGGACTTAGCGTTGCCTATGCCATTGTCCATATGTTGCCAACCGATTTGTTGCTGAATATGGGGTCAACCCACGGCCTGGCGATGGTCTTTTCCATGCTGCTGGCGGCGATTATCTGGAACCTGGGAACGTGGTTCTTCGGTTTACCGGCCTCCAGTTCGCACACCTTGATTGGTGCGATTATCGGCATCGGTTTAACCAACGCGCTGTTAACCGGCTCATCGGTGATGGATGCGTTAAACCTGCGTGAAGTGACCAAAATTTTCTCCTCGCTGATTGTTTCCCCTATCGTCGGCCTGGTCATTGCGGGAGGCCTGATATTCCTGCTGCGACGCTACTGGAGCGGGACGAAAAAGCGTGACCGTATTCACCGCATTCCGGAAGATCGCAAAAAGAAAAAAGGCAAACGTAAACCGCCATTCTGGACGCGTATTGCGCTGATTGTTTCCGCTGCGGGCGTGGCGTTTTCGCACGGCGCGAACGACGGACAAAAAGGGATCGGCCTGGTAATGCTGGTACTGGTGGGGATTGCCCCTGCTGGCTTCGTCGTCAATATGAATGCGTCCGGCTATGAAATTACCCGTACCCGCGATGCCGTTACCAACTTCGAACACTACCTGCAACAGCATCCTGAACTGCCGCAGAAGTTGATTGCGATGGAACCTCCATTGCCTGCAGCATCGACTGATGGCACGCAAGTAACAGAGTTTCACTGTCATCCGGCAAATACCTTTGATGCTATTGCGCGCGTTAAAACGATGCTGCCAGGCAATATGGAAAGTTACGAGCCGTTAAGCGTGAGTCAGCGCAGCCAGCTGCGCCGCATTATGCTGTGCATCTCTGATACCTCCGCGAAGCTAGCGAAACTGCCAGGCGTCAGTAAAGAAGACCAGAACCTGCTGAAAAAACTTCGCAGCGATATGTTAAGCACCATTGAGTACGCTCCGGTGTGGATCATCATGGCGGTAGCACTGGCGCTCGGCATTGGCACCATGATTGGCTGGCGTCGTGTAGCGATGACCATCGGTGAGAAGATTGGTAAGCGCGGCATGACGTATGCGCAAGGCATGGCGGCACAAATGACGGCGGCAGTGTCTATCGGTCTTGCCAGTTATATTGGGATGCCCGTCTCCACAACACACGTCCTCTCGTCTGCAGTTGCAGGGACGATGGTGGTGGACGGCGGTGGGTTACAGCGTAAAACGGTAACCAGCATCCTGATGGCGTGGGTATTTACTTTACCGGCGGCAATTTTTCTTTCTGGTGGGCTGTACTGGATAGCATTGCAGTTGATTTAACCTTCCTGAAAATGCCCGGTCCTGGCGATCGGGCATTTCCATTTTTGACTAGTGATAACCACGCGCGGTCATAAAATCCGTAATCGCTTTTTCTGCATCAACCAACACCTGTTCCAGTGGCTGATTGGCATCGATATCAACCAGTTGTGCACCACCAAAGGTTAACTGTGGCGTTATGGCAATCTTCCTCGCCAGCGATTCCCGTTTATGGTCGGGTTTACGTGCACAGGCAACTTCAAGGTCAACATTGAGTTTGATGACCAGATCAGGCTTATGGCTCGCCATCCAGTGAAACGCTTTACGTTCCTGGCTTGCCAGCCATGAGACAAAACGACCACCTTCAACGTTAGGTGGGAACACCGTACCATCGTAAGCGCCAGGAATTTGGTCCTGAGGATAACGGTCGGTTAGAACAATTAACCCGCGACGACGACAGGCAAGCATATGACGAAAGCGCAGTAAGCGACGGGCGACAAACGCTGTAATTACCAGCGCCGGAACTGGTCCAGGCAATTTTTTTGCTGTTTTCACCTGATTTCGTTCAATTGTTTTATGTAAGGATTTTCCCATCAACGGTAATTTTGTCACTGCACGACCGACATTTCCGGCCTGTTTTCCTAAATGAACTCTTTCGGCAGCACCATATTTTTCGACAACGGTAATAAGATGTTCACACACCGTTGACTTGCCTGAACCATCGCTACCAATAACGGCAATTAATGGAGGTGTTATTGACTGCATGAATATATCCTTTAATTTAAATATCCATTAAAAATATTTATTTGGTTAATATGTTTTTATGAAAGCGTAATTCAGGTCAATGTCACAATTAACCATTGTCACAATAAGGTTGAACGGATATTCTGAGCACGGACCACGTAATATTCAATACATTATTTACTGCCGGGTTTTTCGTGAATCAACGTAATATGTCAATAATTAATTCCACGCCAGTGCGTGTTATTGCCATTGTAGGATGTGATGGTTCAGGTAAATCGACCCTCACGGCAAGCCTGGTAAATGAACTGGCAGCAAGAATGCCAACAGAACACATTTATCTCGGGCAATCGTCCGGGCGAATTGGCGAATGGATTTCACAGCTCCCTGTTATTGGCGCACCTTTTGGGCGTTATCTGCGAAGTAAAGCGGCACATGTGCACGAAAAGCCCTCAACACCGCCTGGCAATATTACTGCACTGGTTATCTATCTGCTTTCCTGCTGGCGGGCGTACAAGTTTCGCAAAATGTTGTGTAAAAGCCAGCAAGGCTTTCTGCTCATCACCGACCGCTACCCGCAGGTTGAAGTGCCGGGGTTTCGCTTTGATGGCCCGCAATTGGCAAAAACCACGGGCGGTAACGGTTGGATAAAAATGTTAAGGCAGCGCGAGCTGAAGCTGTACCAATGGATGGCATCTTATTTGCCCGTATTGTTGATTCGTCTTGGCATTGATGAACAAACCGCGTTTGCGCGTAAACCTGACCACCAACTGGCAGCGTTACAGGAAAAAATCGCCGTTACGCCGCAACTGACATTCAATGGCGCAAAGATCCTTGAACTGGATGGGCGACACCCCGCCGATGAAATTCTGCAAGCGTCACAACGCGCAATTCACGCCGCGCTTTCCTGATCACCAAAATGGATAGGGGATGATTTAACGAATGGATGCACTACAAACTCAAACTGTTAATAGTACAACCGCGCCGCAGCCCAACTACATTCCGGGGCTGATTGCGGTGGTCGGGTGTGATGGCACCGGTAAATCCACACTGACCACCGACCTGGTGAAATCGCTGCAACAACACTGGCAAACCGAGCGGCGCTATCTGGGGCTGCTCTCCGGCGAAGACGGCGACAAAATCAAACGATTGCCGTTGGTTGGCGTCTGGCTGGAACGGCGACTGGCGGCCAAATCCTCGAAAACCCAAAGCATGAAAACCAAATCTCCGGCGCTATGGGCGGCGGTGATTATGTACTGCTTCTCGCTGCGAAGAATGGCGAATCTACGCAAGGTTCAGCGACTGGCGCAAAGTGGCGTTCTGGTGGTCAGCGATCGCTTCCCGCAGGCTGAAATTTCGGGCTTTTATTATGATGGACCGGGGATTGGCGTCGAACGTGCGACCGGGAAAATCAGCATGTTTCTGGCGCAGCGCGAACGGCGTTTATACCAACAAATGGCGCAATATCGCCCGGAATTAATTATTCGCCTGGGCATTGATATTGAGACTGCCATCTCCCGCAAGCCTGACCATGACTATGCCGAGCTGCAGGACAAAATCGGTGTCATGTCGAAGATTGGCTATAACGGCACAAAAATTCTTGAGATTGATTCCAGAGCGCCCTACAGCGAAGTGCTGGAACAGGCACAGAAGGCGGTTTCTCTGGTTGCCATCGTTTCTGACCGCCGAAGTTTAACTTAAGGCTGGCGGGATACTTTTTACTATCAACGATAAGGTCAGGCTGAATTGGCGGGTTTTAACATCAAACATTGGTTTGCAGATGGCGCGTTTCGCACCATTATTCGCAATAGCGCCTGGTTAGGCTCCAGTAATGTCGTGAGCGCCTTGCTGGGTCTGTTGGCGCTCTCGTGTGCCGGTAAAGGGATGACGCCCGCCATGTTTGGCGTACTGGTGATTGTGCAATCGTACGCCAAGTCGATCAGCGATTTTATTAAGTTTCAGACATGGCAACTGGTGGTTCAGTACGGAACACCAGCATTAACCAACAATAATCCGCAGCAATTCCGCAATGTCGTCTCATTTTCCTTCTCGCTGGATATCGTCAGCGGCGCGGTGGCGATTGTCGGTGGCATTGCCTTACTGCCATTCCTTTCCCATTCATTAGGTCTGGATGACCAAAGTTTTTGGCTGGCAGCGCTCTATTGCACGCTCATTCCTTCAATGGCTTCCTCCACGCCGACCGGCATTCTGCGTGCGGTAGATCGCTTCGATTTAATTGCTGTACAGCAGGCGACGAAACCTTTTCTGCGCGCAGCGGGGAGCGTCGTAGCCTGGTATTTTGACTTTGGTTTTGCGGGTTTTGTTATTGCCTGGTACGTGTCGAATCTGGTTGGCGGCACCATGTACTGGTGGTTTGCCGCGCGCGAATTACGCCGCCGAAATATCCATAACGCCTTCAAATTGAATCTGTTTGAGTCTGCCCGACACATTAAAGGCGCGTGGAGTTTTGTCTGGTCAACCAACATTGCCCACTCCATCTGGTCGGCGCGTAACTCGTGCAGCACAGTGTTGGTGGGGATCGTGTTAGGACCCGCTGCCGCCGGGTTATTTAAAATCGCCATGACATTCTTCGACGCCGCCGGAACGCCAGCGGGTTTGCTTGGTAAAAGTTTTTACCCAGAGGTGATGCGTTTAGATCCGCGCACCACCAGACCGTGGTTGTTAGGTGTGAAGTCCGGTTTACTGGCGGGCGGAATCGGTATTCTGGTGGCGCTCGCGGTGTTGATCGTCGGCAAGCCGCTCATTTCGCTGGTGTTTGGCGTTAAGTATCTCGAAGCGTATGACCTGATTCAGGTGATGCTGGGCGCAATTGTGATTTCGATGCTGGGCTTCCCTCAGGAGTCATTGCTATTGATGGCGGGAAAACAGCGCGCTTTTCTCGTGGCGCAAACCATCGCCTCAATCGGCTACATCGTATTGCTGTTCATGTTCTGTCATCTGTTTGGTGTGCTGGGAGCAGCGTTTGCTTACTTCGGTGGGCAATGTCTGGACGTGGCGCTCTCGTTAATTCCAACCTTAAAGGCATTTTTTCAGCGCCATTCCTTGCTTTATAACGCAGCCGGAGAGAAATCCTGATGATGAGAAAATATTTCCCGCTTGAGGCGAGCGAGCGTCTATTTGTTGCGATTGAAGAAGATGATGTCGTTGATGCACAGGTTAGTTTGCCGCCGACTATTGCACTAAGTTGTACCACCGAAATCATTCATGATAATTACGCGTTATGCCTGCAATTCTGGCTCAATGGCGTTGATCGTCAGGAGTTACTGCGTTTAGTTCGCAAACAAGCCAAAGGCGATGAGCTGACTGCTGATGAGCGCAAACAATTTAAATACATGCGAGCGCGCTACAAGCACCTGCGTTTTGCGCAACGGCTGTATTTAAAGAAGCATCAGGCCGGATTTTTATTCGGCAAAACGACCGTTTTTCTGGGGCGTTTTCAGGACGGCTTTCGTAACGGTAAGAAAAATATTGTGTCGTATTACGGCAACCTGTTACGGATTTATTTAAGCTCTCCGGTCTGGTCGTTGGTGAACTATTCATTACGCCATAGCCAGTTAGAAAGCGTAAGCAGTTTTATTGCCTATCGGCAAAAGCAAATGCATACCCTGAAAGAGATTATTGCCAAACCGCGACTAACCGGTAGGGAATTTCATGATGTGCGAAAAATCATCAGCCAGCAGGTTTCTTATTACGACACCTTAAGATCGCTTGATCCTGAAAATAAAGAGGCGTTACAGATATCCCGCTTCCTCGCCGCCATTAATGGCCTGATGGGAGATAAACACGACGACATGGTGGCGGATGATATGGAAAACCGCCAGTCGTATGATGCACCGGTGGCGCTGGATAGCGATATTCGTCAGCGCTTAGAGCTGCTGATTTCGCGTTTTCCGCTATAGCCGGAGCAATGATGTCATCTCGTTTGATTATTGCGTTGATTATCATGCTCTTAGCCCCGGGTGTGCAGGCACACAATTTCGTCACTGGCAAAACGGTTACCCCTGTTTATATCCAGGAAGGCGGCGAGCTGCTTCTGAATAGCGACGACGAAATTCACTACCAAAAGTGGAACAGCACACAATTAGCGGGAAAAGTCCGCATTATTCAGTATATCGCCGGGCGTAAGTCGGCGAAGAAAAAGAACTCACTGTTAATTAAAGCGGTTGAAGCGGCAAACTTTCCGCAGGATCGTTTTCAGCCCACCACCATTGTGAACACCGATGATGCCATCTTTGGTACTGGCTATTTTGTTGTTGGCAAAATCGAAAAAAATAAACGCCGCTATCCGTGGGCGCAATTCGTTATTGACGGCAATGGACAGGGACGCGTTGCCTGGCGCTTGCCGGAGCAGAGTTCAACCATTCTGGTGCTGAATAAAGCCGGGCAAATTCAGTGGGCAAAGGACGGCAGCCTGACGCCGGAAGAGGTAGATCATGTCATTGCGTTGGCGCAGAAACTGATCAATGAATAAAAAACTCAAAGGATTGAGGGCGTTAGTGAGATGAAGCTGGTTGAACACTACATCATGCGTGGTACGCGCCGTCTGGTGCTGATTATCGTCGGTTTTCTGATCTTTATTTTCGCCAGCTACTCCGCACAGCGTTATCTGACCGAAGCGGCAAATGGGACATTAGCTCTTGATGTTGTGCTGGATATCGTTTTCTACAAAGTACTGATTGCACTGGAGATGTTGTTACCTGTTGGTCTGTATGTGTCAGTTGGCGTGACGCTAGGGCAGATGTATACCGACTCGGAAATTACCGCTATCTCTGCGGCGGGGGGCAGTCCGGGACGCTTGTACAAAGCCGTTCTTTATCTGGCGATACCGCTAAGTATTTTTGTCACCCTTCTGTCGATGTATGGTCGTCCGTGGGCTTATGCGCAGATTTATCAACTGGAGCAGCAGTCGCAGTCGGAGCTGGATGTTCGCCAGTTGCGGGCAAAGAAATTTAACACTAACGATAACGGACGAATGATCCTTTCGCAGACGGTTGATCAGGATAATAATCGCCTGACTGACGCGCTGATTTATACTTCTACTGCCAATCGAACCCGCATTTTCCGCGCCCGTTCGGTTGATGTGATTGACCCATCACCCGAGAAACCGACCGTTATGTTGCACAACGGCACTGCCTATCTTATCGATCATCAGGGGCGTGATGACAACGAACAGATCTACCGTAATCTGCAATTACATCTGAATCCGCTGGATCAAAGCCCTAACGTCAAACGCAAAGCGAAATCGGTCACGGAGCTGGCGCGCTCCGTCTTTCCAGCCGATCATGCCGAACTGCAATGGCGGCAAAGCCGTGGCCTGACCGCATTGTTGATGGCGCTGCTGGCCATTTCATTAAGTCGGGTAAAACCGCGGCAAGGGCGATTTTCAACGTTATTGCCACTGACGTTGCTGTTTATTGCCATTTTTTATGGCGGTGACGTCTGCCGTACGCTGGTGGCTAACGGCGCGATTCCCCTCATTCCTGGTTTGTGGTTAGTACCCGGACTCATGCTAATGGGCCTGCTGATGCTGGTCGCACGCGACTTCTCTTTGCTGCAGAAATTTTCCCGATGAATGTTTTCAGCCGCTATTTAATCCGTCATCTCTTTCTCGGTTTTGCCGCCGCCGCAGGGCTATTGCTGCCGCTTTTTACCACCTTCAACCTGATTAACGAACTGGATGATGTCAGCCCGGGCGGTTATCGCTGGACTCAGGCGGTGCTGGTGGTGCTAATGACCTTACCGCGCACACTGGTCGAACTTTCGCCATTTATCGCCTTATTGGGAGGGATTGTCGGCCTGGGGCAGTTATCGAAAAACAGTGAGCTTACCGCCATTCGCAGCATGGGGTTTTCTATCTTCCGTATTGCACTGGTGGCGCTGGTTACAGGGATATTGTGGACTGTTTCGTTAGGCGCGATAGATGAGTGGGTAGCGTCGCCATTACAGCAACAGGCGTTGCAAATCAAATCGACCGCCACCGCGTTGGGGGAGGACGATGACATTACCGGCAATATGCTGTGGGCCAGGCGTGGTAATGAATTTGTGACGGTGAAATCGCTGAACGAGCAGGGCCAGCCGGTGGGCGTGGAGATTTTTCATTATCGCGACGATCTCTCGCTCGAATCCTACATTTATGCACGCAGTGCCACCATTGAAGACGACAAAACGTGGATCCTGCATGGTGTGAATCATAAAAAATGGCTGAATGGCAAAGAAACGCTGGAAACATTAGATAATCTTGCCTGGCAATCGGCCTTCACCAGTATGGATCTTGAAGAGTTATCAATGCCGGGCAATACTTTTTCTGTCCGTCAGCTTAATCATTACATCCATTATTTGCAGGAAACCGGGCAACCCAGCAGCGAATACCGCCTTGCACTGTGGGAAAAACTGGGGCAACCCATCCTGACCCTGGCGATGATTTTGCTGGCTGTGCCGTTTACCTTTAGCGCCCCGCGCTCGCCAGGGATGGGTAGCCGTCTCGCTGTAGGTGTCATCGTTGGCTTACTCACCTGGATCAGCTATCAAATCATGGTCAATCTGGGATTGCTATTTGCGTTGAGCGCACCTGTTACCGCGCTCGGTTTACCGATAGCGTTTGTGCTGGTGGCGTTGAGCCTGGTGTATTGGTATGACAGACAACATTAAACCCGCCGTGGCGCAACACCACGGCGGGCTCACATTACTGCTTCAGAGTAGCAAATGCCTGAATGATGGCATCGATTTGCTCACGACTGTGAGCAGCGTTTACGCTACAGCGCAGCAGCGTGATGCCTGCAGGCGCGGCAGGTGGCAGGATAAGATTCACATAAACGCCCAGCGAAATAAGCTCGCGCCAGATGCGTAAACCGTCCTCTTTCGAACCGATTATTACCGGCACTACCGGGCTAATATGTGAACTTAACTCATAACCCAGTTTTTGCAGACCGTCATACAGATGGTTGGCATTATCCATCAGCTTTTGCCGCAGCTCTGGTTGTGTGGCAATAGTTCTTAACGACGAGCGCACGGTCGCAATGCAGGACGGAGAAGGAGAGGCGGTAAAAATATACGGGCGGCTGCCGTAGCGCAGCACTTCCATCGCTTCCGAACCGACAGCAAAACCGCCAATCGAGGCCAGACTTTTACTGAAGGTGCCAACGATAATATCCACATCATCTTCAACGCCGACAGCTTCAGCCAGTCCGCGCCCCGTTGCGCCTAACACGCCAAACGAATGCGCTTCATCGACAATCAAATAACCACCGAGACGACGTTTGATATCAACAATTTCCGCTAACGGCGCAACGTCACCGAGCATGCTGTAGATACCCTCAACGATGATAATCGCCTCTTTCGCCCGTTCACCGAGGCGAACCATGCGCCGTTCCAGATCTTTAGCATCGTTATGGCGGAAACGAATAATTTCCGCGCCACCGAGAGAACAGGCGTCATAAATACTGGCGTGGCTGTCGGCATCCAGTAACACCACGGCGTTATGGTCGGCAAGTGCGCTGATGACGCCTAAATTAGCGGTATAACCGGTTGAAAAAACGATAGCGGTAGGGCGATTGAAAAACTCGGCAATCTCTTTCTCTAACGCCAGGTGCGGCGCATAACTGCCGTTTGCCATACGAGAACCGGTGGTGCCGGTACCTTGGGCCGCTAACGCGGCCTGACCTTCGCTGATGGCATCATGATTAAAGGTTAAACCGAGATAATTATTGGTCCCGGCCAGCATCGATTTCCAAAACCTTCCTCTTTCTGATGAACGGATATCACGGATACGTGCCAGCAATTCATCAAAATAATTTCCGCCGCCAAGGTTATTCAGACGGTCATCATCAAGAACAAAGCCCTTTTTCATATATTCTTTTAAAACATTTGTAGCCCAAATTCTGAATTGAGTTCCCCCGTAAAGATTTAACCCGATAACCAACGGAAATAGTAACATGGAGATTATAAAAATCCACATGATCTCGTTTTAGTTCACCCTCTGAAAAGATATTTTTAATGTGCCGGGATATCGTAGACTTATTTCTTTGAAATAGTTCAGCTATTTGATCTAATGATAACCACACAGTATCATTATCAAAAGTAACTTCAACCTTGGTAACGCCATCTTCTGTCGTTTACATCAAAATATTTGATTTTTCCATGTTCCCGCTTTCCTCCCAAAATACTTTATATTAATAAAAAAACGATATTCTTATTTTATAAACTAGATACTCTGATATTTTAATATCTTTTGCTAATCAAACCCCTATAAATAATATCCTTATAAATCTTATTGTAGAGCAAATTTGTTAAGGAAATCTTAATAACAAACTTTTCTGTCATCTTCCAAAGACTCCATATAGCCTGAATTTAAATATTCTATTCCTAATTTTTTAAATTCCTCATCAATCTGTTTGCTATTTTTCTTTTTCAAGCTAGTTTCATCAACAACCAAAATTAAGTCTGACTTAGAGCGAGTTAACGCTACATACAAACGCATCATCTCTTTATTAACATCTAACTTATTCTTAAATAAATACTCTAACAAAGCATTATCGATAATAAACATGCATAATTCATTTTCAAGTCCTTTGACTTTATCAATACTTTTAACCTGTATCTTTTTGCTGGTATCTTCAAATGTCAAATCATTAATTAATTTAGCATACTCGTTCTTTCCCAACTCAATTTTAAAGTTCCTTGTAAAAGATTGTATTGCTTTTTTTGCATCGTTTTTCAAAGTGAAATTTATTAGATGTTTTTCAATAGTTTTGAGAAATGCATCTTTATCATATTTTGAATCGACCTTTTCCAATAGTTTTTCACAAATACTTTCTTCTAATGAAAAGTTATTACTAAAATTATGGGTTGAAAAAAGTTCCGTTTCCTGTCTGATGTAAATTAATGCGTCCCTTGCCCGATACTGCTTATATAATTCTAAAAATTTTTCATCAGATGAAAACATATAAAAAAATTTTCCCTCCACATTGCTTATTGTAGTCTGTTCTTCACTGCTAGGACAAAATAAATTAGATATTCGCAAATGGCATTCTGGAATACGTCTGGTAACTGTATTAAAAGGAAGCATTTGAAACACAACATTATTTTGAAGTGCCCGTTCTGTAAAATTTCTAAATGCATGTGGATACTTTATCGCTTGTTTCGGATCTCCAACTATGTATAAATAAATACCTTCAGCTAATGTTTCAAACAAAGCCAAAGCATCTTCGTCCAAATCTTGAGCTTCGTCAATAAAAAGTGCACCTATAGATGCTTGCAAATATTCAATTATCATTTTCTTTTTGTTACAAAGTGCTTTGTTTTCACCTTTTCGACATACTATCATTTGTTTTGCTTTATTAAAAACCTGTGAATTATGGATAATTCCTATTTCATTTAGCTTCTTTATCTGATATCTTTGTAATTGTGGTTTAGTAGGCAATTTTATAGACGTTGCCTTAGAATATGCCATTCCATAGTAGTATTTACTAAAGGGATATAGTAACTCGTTTAACAAAAAACTATGAACCGTTTCGATACAAATATTTGCTGGGACCTGCCCATTATTTAATTCAAACACTCTTTGTATAATGTTACACTTAGCATCATTTGTAAAAGTAATTACATATATTATTTTGTCATCTTTTTTATTGTCATACCACATCAAAACTTTTTCTGCCAACGAGTATGTTTTTCCTGCACCCGCTCCTGCTATTTGTACTTGACTTAATAATTTTTCACACACTCTATAATTTCTCCTATATGTTTAGGTAATTCTATGATTATTTCATCTGCAGCAATTGCCTCACATAAACGCCTCATATTATCAGCCTTGCTATCCTTTAAAAACTTTGATGCAGTTTCTTGTGTCTCAAAATAATCCTTTATTACTGTCTCATTTTTTCCTGTTGCCGCTAAATCATCTTCTAATGTATAACCCTCTGTTGTTCTCACAAAAATATTTTTATTTTCATCATCATAAACTTGATGTTCTTTCTTTGCCTTGGGCTGATTATCAAAATCCCTTGCCACCCCTATACAACTTGTTGAATCCTCTTTATGTATCTGTAACCAGATATCCAAAAATGTTTTATAGCCTTTTTGTCCAATCGCAATTACTTCAATTTCGTTTAAATACTCTACTTCTTTATCTAAAAAAGTATTTATAAACATTTCTTCTGTAGGTCCTTCTACTAAAATCAAACGTTTTGCAAATAATATCTTCAATATGTCAAAATTAGGACGTTTTGCTAAATAATTCACCAATTTATCATCCACCTGTTTTAAAGATATTGCTTTTCCATTTTTAAGAACAACTACATTATTTAATTTTAACTTATTAATGACTTTAGGATTATGAGATGTGATCAATAATTGTATAAAATCATTTTTTATCTCCACGCTCTTTTTAATAAAATCTAAAACCAAATTAAAATTATTTACGTGATTCTCCATGCTGCAGAAAAAGCAGGAAAT
>OGZT01000648.1_pt1 | contig 27149 bp, 20 predicted proteins | sample 1576891 | NCBI WGS metagenome assembly OGZT01 (sample SAMEA3541521, study PRJEB24748) | human gut metagenome | biome: human gut; feature: human-associated habitat; material: faeces | place: China | collected 2012 | reverse complement strand
ATCAACATTTGGATTTGAACCGTTTCCTGTTTTTGGTCCAACATAGCTTGAATTAGCTGGTACATCAACATATGTATTATCTGTAAAATATACTCTCTTTACTTCATCAGTATGATTTTCCGCAACATATGTTTTGTTTCCATCCTTGCTCAATACTAGTGAAAGTGGCTCACTGCCTGTAATGGAAAAATCCTGATTTCCATACTTCTGTAATGATGTTATATATGAAAGAGTATGTGCCCTTGATTCACCATTTTCAACTTTTCCGCTATCACTCATATCCCATCTTGCAAGGGCACCATCCGGATCATAATAAGCATAATACTCTGCTACTACATCCTGATTAGTCTTTGGATCTGTAAGCATGTCAACTTTATTGAAATTATTGCAAATCTGTTCTTTATTAGAAACAAAATGTTTCCACTGATTACTGTTTTCATCTATACTGTCTACAACGTTTTTGACTTTATCCTTATATTTTCCCATATAAAGTGTTGCCCCGGAAATTGGTAACATTGTAATTGTAGTTACTTCAATAGAGTTTTCTGTCCACCATGCTGTATGATCATAGCGACCACCAAATAATCTTGTAACTGTCTGAATATTATAATTACCTGCATCTTTATATTTTTCTGTGAAAATTTCATTATGTACATCATAATAATAGTCTTCAATTGCAGCTATTTCAGTTGTATACATATAAATACCCGCATCTCTAATTGTAGTATTTCCAACTGCTTCTCCCCATAAGATTAATGATGCCCATGCATTAATTGCCTCAGATGATGATTCCTGGTTATTTCCACCTGAAAGACCACCCTTCTTGTCAACTAACTCTCCATTCTCATCAAATTCATAATTAGCCACACCTGATGCCCATGAATGACCTTCATAAATATCAAAGTTTCTAAGGAATGGATACTTAGTATGACTGTTGGCATTATAACCTTTTCCGTCACGATTAACATTAGCAATATCACCAATCATCTCATAAACCATTCCGCCCCATTCTTTAGCCCACTGTGGATCTTTCATTGCAACTGCTGCAGCTGCCTTAATCCAATATCCATAATGGAAATGATGGTCGTTAACCTGCTTGTCTGAATCATATGATGATGGATAGCCTATTAATGTTCCATAATTTTCATCATAATAGAAATAGCTATCCTTGTAATCACCACTTATATATGCCTGATATGGATCAAACCAGAATTCAAGATAGTTTTCTACTCCTTCTACCATTTCATTTGTTATATTCTTCATATCCGCATCATCACCATCCAGCTGACCTGAAAGCCATATTGCATCTGATAATGTATTAAGATTCTTTCCTATCCAATATGTGTCAAATCCACCATACTGACCTTCCAAATTGCAAATCCACTTAGGATCTTCTTTGTTTTTTCTATAATCATAAAGATATCCTAACTGCTGCTTAATATTTCCAATTGTATTTTCGTCAGTTGTAACCGGCAATGAAGATAAAATTCCGTTGTATTGCATTTCAGTTACATAACTTGTTCCAACAATCGTTTTCATTGTTCCACGAATTGTGTTGTATGTATAGTTAGTATATTTAGAATTAGAATAACGCCACTGATGAGGATATAGTGCCATAATAGTATCTCCACCTGTGCTTCCATTCTCCATATTCTTTGTTGTTACATTATATTTAGTAACGACCTTAGAAGAATTCTTTAAATATTCCCACTGTACCTTTGTATCTGTAATAAAGTTAAATGCATATTTTTCATATAAAGAAAATGCTTCATTGCTTCCATCAGGAAGTATTGCTACAGACATATAGTTTTTTCCTGAAGGCATCTTTGCTGTAAGTTTTCCACCTGCATTAATCCATGTTGTACCTGATGGTGCTGCTAACATGTAATAATGTATTTTTCCATCTTTTTTATTTTTTAAACTTACACCGATTATATTTGAAGATGTTGTATTTTTTACTATTGTAAAGTCTGTTGCACCTGCACCAAGTGAAATTGTTGGTGTAACATTATCAAATGTATAATAGGCATATGGAGTTCCCTTTGCAATAATTGAACGCATTGAACTATTGCCTGCATTATCTGCCATTACAATTTCATAACTCCAATCTGTTGTTTTATCCACCTTAGCATCTTTAGCTGAAAAATTTTCACCACCAACAACCATTTCTACTGTATCATCATTTAATAAACTTTCTACTGTTGGTTCACCGTCAACATAAGAAGTACTATCTACTACAGCCGGTGATGCCATCTGCATACCATTACTTGCAGCTCTATATGCAAGAGGATGTGCATACAATGACTCTGAATACTGGTCAAATACAACTGAACTTGCCCAGTCATTTGTTGGAACAGTTCCAACTGTCTCTTTATAATTGTCAGTTAAATAAACCTTTGATGGAGGTAATGATTCTTTTCTATCTGTCCAGTTTACTCCCCAGTCGTCAGTTCTAACTCCAAAGACTTCTTTCTTATATCCGCCTTTGTCAATCATTACCGAATTGTTCTCATCAAAAAAATCTCCTGTTGCCGCTTTTATGTTTATTGCAGTAAATGGTATGCTTGTTGCTAGCATTGTAATCGAACAACATAATGCTATTGATTTTTTTAGTGCTCCTTTTTTCATTTTAATCTCCTTTTTGTAATCTAAAAACGAAATTTTCGTTTCTTCTTACATAAGAATATACTTATTTTTGTTCTCTCGCAATCTATTTTTTTGACAAAAAAGGTTAAAAATTTTACTTTTTACACTATTTTATGTTAAATAACTGGAAGTCATATAATCTAAGTGTTCCAACTCCATCATCAGGTGTAAAAATTTTAATCATTATATATCTTGCCTTTTGGTTTCCTATATTAAATGAAGATACTGCACTGTTATTAGACGGTTGATAGTCTACTGATATCCATTCATTTCCATCGTTGGATACAAGAACTTCCCATTCAGTAGTATTTCCAAAACCTTCCTTGCTTCTTGTATTGTAAAGTGTGTATGTATTAAACTCTTTTTCCTTACCTAAATCAATTTTTACCCAATGCTTTACGCCATTTAATTTGTACTCACCACTAGTTACATTAGAACTTGTTGCACACCATTTTGTATTTAAATCTCCATCTATTAATTTTTGTGCATTCTCGTTATCGTTTATATATCCGGAGCAATCATACACTTTTCCTCCAAGACAAAGATTTGTTCCTTCTGTAACTGTATTATTTAACTGAGTTGCTGTTTTATTTCCATGTAGTTTCTCACCAACCATTGGATATTCAGGATTTGGTATTCCGTCAATATTTTCAGTAAGCCAATTATCTTCATAATCAGCAAATCCTTTAAATGTCCATGTACCCTGCTGCAACTCTTCTACATATCTCTTTCTTAAAGACTCAATACAATCATAACCTGTAATCTGTTTTACTACATTATTAAATGGTGTTGTTGTATTATAAGGATCATCTGTGTAAGTACTTCCGGTGTTATTGTCTTTAATTAATTTATTTATACTATCAATAAGTCCATATTTTAATGTTCCATCTGCATTCTTTCTTGTTGGATACTTTGAGTCCATATATGCAAAGAACCATTTATTATTTCCGTACTGTTCATAACCCCAGTCCTGAAGTGATGTATCCGTAGCTTCATAAACCTGTACATATTTAGGATTTGACCAATGGAAGTATCTGAACCCTCCATAATTTGCCATATTTTCTGTCCACCACGCTACATCATCACCATAATTAAGTTTTCCACTATATTGCTGTACTGAATGAGTTATTTCATGTGAGAAGAATCCTATATCTTTCGGATGACTGTTAGCGTACTTAGTTGAAACACATACTGTAGTTCCCTGACAATATGCTACGCCATCATAATTGTTATCAGCCTTAAATGTAATAGTTGTAGGTTCTGTTCCATTACCCCATCTCTGGTATAATCTTGGATAACTGTTGTAGAACAATTTTGTAAGTTCTTCCAAATAACCATCTACTGTTACATCTTTCCAATCGCCTGTAAACAAAATATCATATTTACTTGGGCTTATATAGGCTCCTTTCAATGATATTTCTGACAACTGTACTGAACTTCCATATCCCGCTTTAACATCTAATTTGTAATATCTATATGAACCAACCTTATCCACTGTGTAATTGTATGTCTTAAAGTTAACATCTTCCATTCCACTATTATTTACAGTGTCAATTTTTTCCCAATTAGTTCCATCTGATGATCCATATAATATCCATGATTTTGGATTTCTGCCCTTATATGCTTCATTATCATTAGCTGTTGTTAAACTGTAAGTATATAATGTTGTATCCTGTTTCATTTTCCAGGCAATGCTAAACTGATTTGAAAATTCAAATAATTTTGATTCTTTACTTCCATCAAATAAATTAAATGGTGTTTCATTACCATTACCTTTTGCAGTTGTAGCACTTGCAAAAATGCTGTCATAGTAAGAAGATAAATCTTCTCCCATTTCCTTATCAACATCTGCCACATCACCATTAAGTGAAATTTCTGCCAACTGGAATCCATAATAATTTGTTCCATTTCCTTCAAACTGTATTAAATAATACTGATAACTTTCCTGAATATCTGTTTCATATGTATAAGCTTTTGAATTTTTTGCTTCAATTCCACTATCTGTTACAGTATCTATCTGTGTCCATGATGTTCCATTATTTGAGCCATACAAATGCCATGATTTTGGATTTCTATAAGAATAAGTCTCACTATCATTGGCTGTTGTTAATGTATATTTTTTCAATATAATTGGCTTTTTCATCTGCCATGATATTCTTAGTGGAAATCCATCTGATGTACATAACTTTGTATTTATATCTCCATCAAAAAGTTTTTCCATTCCTTCATTTGCACTTGTTTTAATGCTAGTTGAACTTGAAGTATCTATCTGCTTCATATAATTGTCAACATTTATGTTCTTAGGATGAACTTCTGTTTCCGGCTCTTCATAAAACTCTTTTTGTGTAGTTGTTGTAACTTCTGTTATTTTTTCTGTTGGAGCCGCTGTTGTTACCTGTTGTCCTTCCTTATTATAAGTATACTTGATTGATGTTGAATTAGATTTTTTATTGCCTTTTACTGCTGCAACTGAGATTGTATATTCTCCTGAACCTTTTTCAAATACACTTTTATCCAAATTAACTGAACTTACTTCAACATTTGTTACATATTTATTATCTACATAAACATTATATGAATCAGCTCCATCTGTAGCTGCCCAAGCAAAATAATATGGTAATTCCTTATTTCCTGCCCATACAAGTCCTTCCGGTGCTTTAATGTTTTCATCTACTTCCTGGCTTGGAGCTGTTGGCGCTATTGTTGTTTGAATTTCTGTTGTTGCTATTGTTGTTGGCCTTACTGTTGTTGTAGTTTTCACTGTTGTAGCGTCTGTTGGTTTATTTGTTACTTTTTCCGATTCTGTTGTAACAAGCTGACCATCTGGCGAAAATGTATATTTTAATGATGTTGCAACAGATACTTTATTACCTTTTACTGCTGCAACTGAGATTGTATATTCTCCTGAACCTTTTTCAAATACAGAGGCATCTAAGTTAACCGCTCCATCTACCACATTTTTAATACATTTTCCATCTACATAAACATTATATGAATCTACATCACTTGCCTTAGCCCATGCAAAATAATATGGTAATTCTTTATTCCCAGCCCATACAAGTCCTTCCGGTGCTTTGATGTTTTCATCTACTTCCATGTCCGGAATAATTGGTGCTGTTGTTGATGCTACTGTTGTTGGTGTCACTGTTGCTGGTGCTACTGTTGTTGGCACTACTGTTGTTGGTGCCATTGTTGTTGGCATTACCGTTGTTGGTGTTACTGTTGTTGGCACTACTGTTGTCGGTGCCATTGTTGTTGGCATTACCGTTGTTGATGCCACTGTTGTTGGTGCTACTGTTGTCGGTGCCATTGTTGTTGGCATCACTGTTGTTGGCATTACCGTTGTTGATGCCACTGTTGTTGGCACTACTGTTGTCGGTGCCATTGTTGTTGGCATCACTGTTGTTGGTTCTACTGTTGTCGGTACTGTTGTTACTCTTGCCTCGGTTGTAGATACTGTTGAAGATTTCTCTGTTGTTTGAACCGTAGTTTTTGATGTGGTTTCTATATTCTTTGGTGTTTCTACGTTTTTAGAAATATTTTCTTTATTATTTCCCTTAACTGTCACTTTAAGAATATATTTTTTCTTTCCATATACAGCCTTTATTTTTGCTTTACCAATTTTTTTACCTTTAATCTGTATTTTCTGTTTATATTTTCCTTTTTTCTTTATTGATATATTCTTTTTTCCTGATATAATTTTCCATACTACTTTATATTTTGCTTTTTTTAATTTTACTGTTTTCTTCTTTCCAACATTTACTGAAATTTTAGTTTTGCTTAACATTGATTTTTTCGATGCAGCATTAACTGTAATTGAGCCATTAGGCACTAAACATGTCATTAATGACATTGTTACTGCAACTGCTATTGCCTTTTTTATTATTACTTTCCTTTTCAAAATTTTTCCTCCTTTTTTACATTAAAAGACATACTTATCTAGATTAATTACATTATAAAATTTTTTAGCTTTGTTTTCAATTCAATTATTTTACTTAAAAAGGTAAATTTTTTTCCCAACATTCTTTATTAAAGAAAAAAGTCATAGTTTAGCATGCATTTTTTACACAATACAAAACTATGACTTGTTAACTTAAATATTTTTATATAAAGCTTTATTCCTGACACTGTACAGCATCATACCCTGTTTCACCTGTTCTTATTTTTGTGGCACTGGCAACAGGGTAACTGAAGATTTTTCCATCACCAAACTCCCCTGTGTAAGCCGCTTTTTTTATTGCTTCTATTGTTTTTTCTGCCCACTCTTCTGAAGAAACAACAATCTCAAATTTAATCTTTGGCTGCATCTGTGGCTCAACTTCCATACCACGGACAATTTCTTTATAGCCTCTCTGTAAGCCACATCCCATTACCTGAGATACTGTAAGACCATTAACTTCTATCTCCATTAATGCATTTTTTACATCTTCAAATTTTTCTTCTCTAACAATTGCATCTATTTTCATTATCATAGAATATCATCTCCTCTTGATTTATTACTGATCCATACCATTAAAACTTGGATATGCATTTTCACCGTGCTGTGATATATCAAGTCCAATTCTTTCTTCTCTATCTGTTACTCTAAGTGTTGTAAATATTCTTACTATTGCTACACAAATTAAGGTTCCCACAACTGCAATTACAATTGTAATAAGTATTCCTTCTATCTGTGCTACAAATAACCTCCATTCGCCATAAACTAATCCGTCCCATTTTGCTACTGGATTAATAGAACTTTTTCCAAATATGCCTGTTGCGATTCCTCCCCATATACCACCTATTCCGTGACAACCAAATGCATCTAATGCATCATCAATTTTTAATTTTTTCTTTATAAGTATAACTCCATAATAACATATTGGGCTGACAAGAGCACCAATTATAAAAGATGACCAAATTGGAACAAATCCTGCTCCCGGTGTGATAGCTACCAGACCAATTACCAAACCTGTTGAGGCTCCTACCAAAGTTGTTTTTCTGTCATTTATTATATCTAGTAACATCCATGATAACAATGCTGACGCCGATGCAATAGCTGATGTCATAAATGCATGCGCCGCAAGTCCGTCTGCTTTCAAGGCACTTCCTGCATTAAATCCAAACCATCCAAACCAAAGTATTGTAGCCCCTAATACAACAAATGGAATATTATGTATTCTGTATGTCGCTCTCTCATAACCTTTTCTTCTTCCAAGAATAATTGCAAGTACCAATGCTGTTATTCCCGAACTGATATGTACAACATCTCCTCCTGCAAAATCTACAGAACCTAATTCTGCCAAAAATCCCCCTTGCCCCCATACCATATGTGCTAACGGATAATAAACTATTATTGACCATATTGCCACAAATATGAATAAAGCTTTAAACTTCATTCTTCCTACAACAGAACCTGTAATTAACGCCGGTGTGATAATTGCAAACATCATCTGAAATGCACAAAATACTAAATTAGGAATTGAATCTGAATAAGGTCCAGTGCCCCATCCAACTCCTTCTAAGCCAAACCATCTGAAATCTCCTATTATTCCACCATGATTTCCACCAAATGCTAATGAAAATCCAAACAATGCCCACATAACAACAGCTAATCCCATAATCATAACTATTGCCATCATAGTGTTAACTACATTTTTTCTTCTTACTAAACCTCCATAGAAAAATGCCAACCCCGGTGTCATAAAAAATACCAAAGCCGCACAAGTCAACATAAAACCTGTGTCTCCTGCATTCATGCAATAATACCTCCTGCTCTTTTAACATATTTTTCTTAATTCTCATCTTGTGTACCAAAACATTTCAATGCCATAAATTTCAGTCCAAGTATTTATGACATCGAAAAAGGCGCCTGGCCATAAAGCCAAACGCCCTTGTTTGTTGACGTGAAGTCTATCATTTATTAAGTGAAAACACAAGTATATATTTTATTTTTTTAATTATCTAATGAATTTATTTAATTATTTTAAGTTTTTACTTAATTTTTTTAGTCCCTTTCCAATGCCTATTGCAATCTTCTTTAACGTTTTGCTTGAATGGTCGCTTCTCTTATCTCCCACTTCCAAATCTACAGATGGTATTGTTGAGTAAGAAGTCTGAGTAAGATCTATTGCCATGGAACCACTGCCATAAATTTTAACACCGGCACTTCTCATTCCGTTTACAAGGTTCTTTCCTAAATTATTGTGTTTCTTCCAATTCTTTGAAACAGGATACATACTTCTATATTTGTTGTTGTTAGGAACACTAATATAGAAAGCTCCTTTATTAGAAGATGTTGAATCATAATGTAATGCAATATGGTAATCCGCATTATTATTAGCAAAAACTGTTCTTGCTATATTATCTAATTGTGCATCATCGCTTTCTCTAACCATAAGAACATTATAGCCTTCTTTTAAAAGCTGTTTCTTAACAGTCATTGCAAGCTTAAGTGTGGCTGTTGCCTCCCTTGTGCCATCGGCTAGAGTTGTTCCACCATTAATAGATGTAGCAGTTATGGCTCCCTGGCTTGTACTTCCTCCTGTAACCTTGCTGCTTCCATCAGGATGGCATAAAGTTTTAACACTTTCTCCACCTTTTGTTCCGTGTCCTGCATTAACACATACTGTTTTGTTTTTCTTTTTAGCTGCATTAGAGAAATATAATGTAGGTGAATCAGTATGAATCTTTGAATTTTTTGCAAATTCCCACTTAGTATTCCATGCAATAACTTCTGCTACATTACTCCACTCAGAATAATATTTTTTATTATTCTTTTTTACGTAAGCACTAACACGAACATAATAATTCTTAGATTTATTTACTTTTGCAATCTTAGTCTTTGTCTTTGATGCACTTTTTACATTTTTGTTTTTTACGTTCTTGAAATCCTTATCATTAGAATACTGGATTCTATAGCCATTAGCCTTTTTATTCTTTTTCCATGAAACAGAAATAGTTCCTGACTTTCTTGTTACCGTGTCTATGCTAATCTTCTTAACATTAACTTTAACATTAGTCTTGTTTGTTGTCTGCTTATTTGTTACCTGTTCATTTGTCTTAACTACAACATTTGATACGGTTGGATTCGGCGTGGTAGTTTTTGGCATATCCGCATAACTATTACCTGTTTCTTGGAAAAACACTACCGTAGCTATAATTAATGTAAAAGCAACTATTTTATCAACTACTCTTTTACTCATTTGTACCTCCTGAAAATTGTAAATATCTGTAATTTAATTATACCATTTTTTTGTTTTATTGTTTATTTATTTTAATATATCTTATATTTTTTTCTTTTCTTAAAGGCAATTTCATTGTAAAATAAATATAATGAAAACGACAGAAAGGAGCGAATACATGAAAAAAAAGCTTAGTATTCTGCTATGTTTAACACTATTAATTCTTAGTGGTTGCCGTGCTTCAGGAAATACTATCCGATTCGGTGCCGCTGATATTGGTGGTATGTATTACTCTTTTGCTAACACTTTTACTGAACTGGCAAATGAGGAATATGAAAATTATGAATTTGAAGTTAGAGCCACTGCAGGTTCATCTGCTAACCTGCGACTTTTATCTGACAACTATATTGAGTTAGGTATTGCCCAAGCTGATTTGCTTGACAACGCTTACAAGAAGAACAGCAATCTGCGTGCCATTGCAGGATTGTATACCGAAGCATGTCAGCTTGTTGTAAAGGCTGATTCAGATATTAAATCAATTAACGACCTTTCCGGTCATACAGTAAGTATTGGAGCAGAAGAATCAGGTACTGAATTAAACGCCAATCAGATATTGGAATTTTCAGGTATGCCTTCTTCCATTGTTACAACTAAGAATATGGATTACATTGATGCTGCTAATAGCCTTAAGTCAGGTGACATTGATGCGTTCTTCTGTACAGCCGGATTAAAAACTACAATTATTGATGAGCTTTCAAAAGAATGTGACATTCGCATTATTCCTATTGATGACACAGTTATCAACAAAATGCTCACATATTCAAGTTCTTATAGTCGTTATACTATTCCTGCCGGAACATATAAGGGACAGGATGAAGATATAAACACTATTGGAGTAAAGTCTGTTCTTATAACATCAGACTCTATTTCAGAAGCTCTTGTTAAACAGCTTACGCAAATGCTCTTCAAGAAATCAAAAGAACTCCAGTATTCAACATCCCTGGATCTTCAGATTGATGAAAAATTTGCCACTGACGACATTACAATTCCTTTTCATTCAGGTGCAGAATCCTACTATAAAGAAAAAGGAATTAATCTAAATACACAATAATTAACAGAAAGGGTAAATAATGAAGATTCAATTGGATATGTACCAGACGTTAGCTGTTGCTGTTTTGGTACTTTTACTTGGAAATTTTTTAAAGAAACGAATTAACTTTTTGGAAAAATTTTGTATTCCTTCTCCTGTAATCGGAGGACTTTTATTCGCCATTATGACATGTATTTGTTACACAACTGGAATTGCTGAATTTTCCTTTGATGACACTTTACGAGAAGTTTGCATGGTATTCTTTTTTACATCTGTAGGATTCCAGGCAAATCTTAAAGTTTTAAAAAGCGGTGGTAAATCACTGATTGTCTTTCTTGGACTTGTTATCGTATTGATACTTCTCCAGAACGTTACTGCCGTAGGACTTGCCAAAGCTTTAGGACTTGATCCTCTTATTGGAATGTGTACAGGTTCAATTCCAATGGTTGGTGGTCACGGTACAGCCGGAGCTTTTGGTCCTGTACTTGAAGATTTTAGCATCAGTGGTGCTACTACAATATGTACAGCTGCTGCCACATTCGGACTTATCTTCGGAAGTTTAGTTGGTGGTCCTCTTGGTAAGCGTCTTATTGAAAAACATAATCTTCTTGATACTGTATCAACAGATGATGACAGCTTACTTGTAGAAGATGAAAAGAAACATGAACGACACACTAATATGTATCCTGCTGCTGTGTTCCAGCTTATTCTTGCTATTGGACTTGGAACTATTTTTTCAATGTTCCTTACACAGACAGGACTTACATTCCCTATTTATATTGGTGCCATGCTTGCCGCTGCACTTATGAGAAACATTTGCGAATACACAAGCATAACTACTATTCATATGGGTGAAATTAACGACCTTGGTGGTATTAGCCTTTCATTATTCCTTGGAATGGCTATGATTACTTTAAAGCTTTGGGAACTTGCTTCTCTAGCTCTACCACTTGTTATTTTATTAGCAACTCAGGTTGTTTTAATTTGTGTTTTCACTTATTTTGTGGAATTTAACATTATGGGAAGAGATTACGATGCCGCTATTCTTGTTTCAGGAACTTGTGGTTTCGGTATGGGTGCTACACCTAATGCCATGGCAAACATGCAGGCAGTTTGTGAAAAATATGTTCCTTCAGTAAAGGCATACCTGCTCATACCACTTGTAGGAAGTTTGTTTGCTGACTTCCTTAATAGTTTAGTTATTACATTTTTTATTAATATATTATAATTTTGAGGAGTAAAATATGTTTGAGAAATTGAGAAAATTTTTTGAAGCAAAAAAAGAACAGCATGAGTATAATTACAATGTTACGTTCGACAATGTAGCCATTCCTGAGGTTCACACTCACAAATCAGATAAGCACGAAGAGGAAAAACCTAAACACTCTCCGATAAACTATGAAAATGTAGCTATACCGGAAGTTCATATTCGTACAAAGAAAAATAAATAATATTATATGGTTTTTCAAAAATCCTTAATTAAATTCTAAAAGTCCGCTATCATTTTGCGTCTTGATAACGGACTTTTTTTATTTTAGTATGTCCTTCCAACCTTCTACTATTTCTTCCAACTCATAAGAAGTTCCTTTTCATTTGTATCATTATCTAGCCATATAAAATCACCTTCAAACCATACTTTTTCAATTATAGCTTGAAGGTGATTATTTTTAAAGTTACTATTAATTTTAATAGTGATTGTGTATCGGATGTAATAGTATTATTTTTTTGTCTTTACCTTTATCGTCTTGGACCAAATTCCACCAATTTTCTTATATCCTTTTAGAGTGGATACGTCAGTTGTAATACTATATCTTATGTAGTAAGTTGTGTTAGGCTTTAGCTTTTTAATTGCCCTAAGTCCACCGCCCTTTTTATCCCATACAGTTTTAGCATTCTTAAATGATTTATTTTTTGAATATTGAACAATATCAACAGGTATCAGCATTTTTTCAAAGGATATCTGTTTTTTCTTTATATTAAGACGCTTCTTTTTCATCTTTGGTGGTCTGTTGTCCAACGAAAGAACTATCTGTGTAGCTTCTGTTGCTCCTGTTTTATAATTTGCTGCAATATTCACCAGAATAATATTTCTGTTATTTTTGAAATAAGATCTTTTTACAGTAATTGATGTTTTCTTATAATCGGTCTTTTTAAAGAAAGCTTTCGAGTTTTTCCCTATACCGGTATATGTAATGTTGTAGCCTGTACATCCAGGAGACTTAGACCATGACAATACATATTGATTATTTTTTACATTGCTTACAAAAAGATTTTTTACTTTAGTTTTCTTTTCAACCAGCTCTACATCTGTCAAATATTTGGTTCTAACATAAGCTCTTTCACTGTTAAACCATACCGTGGTCCAATTTGAATCACTTTCCTTTGGCAATGTTTCTATCTCTGCATTTGCCTGAAGAAACCCTACAACATTGTCATTATTTGACTCATCCTTTGATTTTCTAACACCAATTTCCTTTAATGTTTTCAAGTTATAAACTTTTTTCATTACCGCGTCATTTGGCACTTTTGTTCCATTTTTGTAAAGGTTTATGTACTTACTTTTTACATAGTAGTAACCATATCCGTTCATTAGATAGTTGGTACTGTTGTTCCCCTGGAATATAACTTTGTAATACAAATCATCTGTATCTGGTGTATTAGAATAAAGTCTTCTTGTGGTAACTATATATATCTTTTGGTTTACTCCTACTCTGTATACATCACCACTGTCTGCTGTTCCCGGTATTGGACTAATACCAATAAATCCACATGTTACTTTTCCCTCAGCAACATATTTAATATTTGTACCTTCCGGTATACGGTTATATTCTTTGTCAAGATCAATCCAGACATTGTTTCTGGACGTTCTATAAAATCCTGGTGGATGTGAAGCTTGTAATAAATATTGGGCACACATAACCGGTGCTCCTGTAAAACTTTTATATCCGTTACTCCAAAAAGTAACAGTATACTTATCATATGCTACCACCTGTAAATTGGCTGTTTCGCTTTCCAGATACGCACCGTTAATCCATGTGAAATTTTGATATCCTATAACACTTGAATACAGCACCTTTAAATTTTCAATATTGTCCTGTGGCAGATACTTAGGATCTACTGTTTTACCCTGAATCTTTGTTCCTGCAGGTACTACATCCATGGCAATATGATTTTTCCAATGTGCCACATTGTCAGGGCCAACCAGATATGCCCTACCTATTACTTTTATATTTGGACATGCCTGATTAATAAATTCAGTATGATATCTTGACACATCTCCCAGTGCATAGACAGACTCTCTCATACATCTCATTCCAATAAGAAAAACTGCAAAAAACATAAAACCACCAATCATCATCTTAAAATGCCTTTGGATTTTGCTCATACACATCTCCTTTCTCTACTTTAGTTTTGTGTTCCATTCACTAATGTCTTACATCTCTTAATGCATAAACATTGTCTATTTGTCTAATAACTATTATATCACTTTTATGCTACTTTTTCACTTGCTTTATTATCTATGCATGTAACCCTAAAATAAAATTTTGGCTTAAGAGATTGTCAAAGATTTTTTCTTTTTCCCAGCCTTGTATCCCGGTTTGGAATGCATGATTACGGCACATAAATTTAATTCTTTATTCATGTATTTATGCATGGTGGTATTGCTTAATTCATAGCCATAACGTTTGATGAAAATGCGCATAGCCCTATATCCTATAACACGATTATTGTTATGGTACACATATTTTATAAGTTCAAAAATGTGTTCCAAACGTTTGTGATATTCACGCTTGGCATCTTTTTCGTTAAGAAGTTGATTTAATCTTCGTATTTCCTTTGCGTCATTAGACTCGGATGTTGTATCGGTGGTATAAAGGCATTCTTCCCTGTATTCGTTAGCCCACTTGCTAACGGAACTTTTTGCAACATTGAATTCAACAGCAAGTTGATGTATTGATCTGTCGCCTGCCATATAGGCTTTAACTACTTCTTTTTTGAAGTCTTCGCTGTAACGTATTGACATAATTATGTCCTCCTTGTTTGAGTAATATTATAATATATTATTCGAACGAGGTGTTACAAATTTAGTTTACCACTACAGAAGTTTTTTTCATTTTTTAACATACTCATCTTATTTCCCATGCCCTTTCATTTCAGGTATGGGATTTTTTCTGTCCTTCATGATAACGAACTTTCCTATAAAGTAAACAAGAGCTATAAGCTCATTTCATGAACTTACAGCTCCATCAATTATCATAGAATGTCTATTTACAGACTTTATTTCACAGTCTCCTCTCATCTAGGGAGAGCTTGCAAACTCTTATTGTAAATAATTCTATTTTTTTATAACAAAAGTTCCAGATTCTCTCCATTTTCTTCACATGTGCAAGTCATAATAAAATCCATACCAACCAAATTTCCAAAATATCTGTCTCCACCAAATTCACATTCTAATTGATTTCCCCAATATATGCTCTGATCATTCAAGAATTTAACTTTTTTCACCACTTGACAACGATATGCCAAATCGCCTCTTATTACATATATTCAATGTTTTCAGCGTGTCTTTCAGGAATAATGCTTTTATAAATTTCCATAATTTTTTCAAAAAATATAGAGCCTCATTTCTGTTTTCAAAATCAATGTCATTCAATATTACTCTATCCAAGAAATTTTTTCTCCTACACTGAAATTTGTGCCGTTTATTCCTTATCTAATTTGCTTCTTAATTCCAAAATATCATTTCTGATTTGTTCAATAACTATCTTAAATTTCTCATCGCTTTTTCCTGTTGGATCTTCAATTCCCCAATTATCATCAAACGGTCTTCCAATAAATGGACATCCTACATTGCAACCCATAGATATTGCAATATCCGGATCTGGAATATCATTAATAAGCTTACTATGCTGTCCCTCTGCTTCCATGTCTATTCCATGCAATTCCTTCATGATACGGACAGCGTCCTGGTTAATCTGTGGTTTTGTTTCTGTTCCTGCTGAATAACTTTCAAAAACATCTGATGCTAAATGACGTCCAAGTGCCTCTGCAATCTGACTTCTACAAGAATTATGTACGCAAATAAAAGCTATTTTTTTCTTACTCATAAAATGGACACCTCTCTTTTATACACTGTTTATTGTGTTCTATCTTTTGAATTATTATAGATTATAATTCAAAACGTATCAATGGCAGATATACTAGACTAGTACATACATTTAATAACTTTAACCTTAACCGTTACTGCTTCCTAATAACATAAGTAATATTTCTAAAATCATAATATCCTAATGTATAATTTGAGTAATGGAAATTTATTTCAAGACAAGCTATTAAAATGTTAAAAATGCCACTATTATCATTAATATAAGATGGTGTCCTCTTTGTTTTCTAATTATATAATTTCTACAAAGCATTTAAGGAATACTACCAGATGACTCCACGAGAATACCTAAATTGATTTATTTGACAGGTCGGCTGTTGGTTCATTTAGGATTTTGTACTCGTTAAGTAGAAATATTTCTTCACCATTCCACAATGCTTTACTTACTTCAGAATTTGGAAGTGATAGATTTTACATATTTTCTATATAATCAATTGCCTGTGATAAGTCCTCTAAAACCACTTCTGCCTTGTCTTTGTGAGCCTGACTTGGTTGTAGCATATCAGGAACGCAAATAACCGGAATATTTCCATTGTACGCTGCATCAATTCCTGCTTCAGAATCTTCAAAAACCACAGCTTCTTCCGGTGTTGCTCCAAGCTTCTTGCACGCTTTGAGGAATATTTCGGGATTTGGTTTCCCTATATTAACTTCATCTCCACAAATCGAATCATCTAAATAGTCAGTTAGTTTCATTTTGTTAATTATTAAATCCACTTTATCTCTGTTACTCGATGATGCTAAAATAGTTTTGCAATTATTTTCTTTTAAATATGTTAATAATTTAATCAACCCTTTCTTTAGGGCAACTCCTTCTTCTTTGATTTTATCTGCACACATTGAATAAACTTTTTCGATGCATAAATCTGAATCAAAATCTTGCCCATATTCATCCTTTAATAATTTCTTACAATCTCTTAAAGTTCTTCCTGTCATTGTTACATAAAACTCTTTTGTAATTGAAAGCCCTAACGTAGCCATATATATTTTATATACATCAAGTGTCAATCTTTCGCTATCAATCATTAATCCATCCATGTCAAATATTGCTGCTTTAAACACTTTTATCTCCCTTATCACTAGGTACATATCCTACAACCTTTTTACCAACATGTTCTCCAAAGAAGCTAATAAGTGGTCCTGCAAAGAATCCAAAGAAAAATGTTGCCACACCCACTGTTGCTCCAGTAAAATATCCTATTGCAATAGCTGTACAATCATATACCATTCTAACATACCTGTATTTTATTTTTCCGTTTGATTTCATTTCAAAAACCTGACCTAATCTGTCCCACGGAGCTGCTCCAAGATCGCATGACATATAAATTCCGCAACCACAAGCTGCAATTAACACTGCAACTGATAACAATATAATTCTTAGAACCATTTTGTCCGCAAAATTTTCTGCATTAATACCTAACTTATCTGTCCAAAAAACATTAAACTCGATCATATATCCCAATAAAACCATATTAATAATAGCACCAATGCCAAAGCTTCTTCTATCAAACACAAAAATAATAGCAAATAATACTATATTAATCAATAACTGATATGTTCCTAAGCTTATTGGCAAATGACTGCTTACACCTAAGTTCATGCATGTAAACGGGTCAGTTCCAAAATCAGCTGCATACAAAAATGAAATTCCGAAACTTATAATATAATTACCAAGAAAAGCCATTATTACTCTTCTTATCAGGTTATTTTCTTTCCAATTCATATATATCCTCATATAACCTAATTGTTTAATATTAAGCTCTCAGATTATACATTCCTTTCTTTTTTATAAAAAGAACTGCTTAATTAAAAACAGTTCTTTTTATTATAATGTTTATCTTTGTCTATAAGTTTTGAAAGCTTCCAATACTACATCTATGTCCTCATCTTTCAACATCTTTGGTCCACCTGCAAGTAAAGTATTATAATATATATTAGCAACAAACTCTATCTGCTCTGCTATATCCATAGCATACGAAATGTTCCCTGCACAAGCCAATAATCCATGATTTCCCAATAAGCATGCATAATTGTCACCCATTGTTTCATATGCTGCCTCAGCTAATTCATATGATCCAATCGTTTTATATGGTGTACATGGAACTTCTCTTCCTGAATATGCAATTAAATAATGCATTGGTGGAATAGATTTACCCATTGTTGCAAGGGTAACAGCATATCTTGAATGTGTATGTACAACTGCTTTTATTTCCGGTCTTTTCTGATAAAAAATTCTATGCATATCTAATTCACTTGATGGCTTAGCTGTTCCTTCAACTTTTTCTCCTTCCGGTGTGCAAATAACAACATCCTCAGGGGTTGTCTTATAGTAATCCATGCCACTTGGAGATATAGCAAAAAGATTTTCTTTTTCATTATATATGCTTATATTTCCAAAAGTTCCTACAGATAAGTTTCTCTCTAACAATTGCTTTCCGTACTCTACAACCTGTTCCCTTTCTTCTTTTAATAACATATTGAACCTCCTTTAAAACTTTCTATGCTTCTAGATCTTTTTCATTAACAATACGATTTGTAACACCTGTTTCAAAATATCTGTCTAGCTCAGCCATTAATAAAAATGGTGATTTTGGAATTGCATCTTCTGACATTCCGGCAATATGTGAAGTCAAAAGAACGTTATCCATTTTTATTAAAGGATGCCGTTTTCGCGTACAATTCAGAAAATTTGCCGGAGGCAGACTTCAAAACGCATATCTTAACCTTTCATCAAGGTCTTCATCACATAAGCGTAGATATCCTGACTCCGCTCCTTCCAGTGGCTGGCCATAGTCTCAGCCTGATCCTTGTCGGGGACGGAGAGGTCGAAGCCGATGAGGACAGATTTGCCTTCCCGGACTTCACAGTGGACGATATAGTCCTGATTTGTGGATTTATAGAAATCGGAGATGACGCCGACCTCGTTTCTTAAGCGGAATTTGTTCTCCTTTAAGTAGCTGTCGATATCCTCGATGATCGCCGGGGAGATATTGTTTCCGAAGAAGGAGAGAGTGTCATCGCCCTCTTTGGTGATCTCATAGCGGGAGGAGTTGTGGGTGGATTCCATCCGAATCAGCCCTGCTTCTTTCAGTTCGTTTAACGCCTGCTGGAGCGTAAAGTATGTCGTATATTCGTGATCCAGAAAGAAATCCGTGAGCTGGGAGTTTGTCAGCGGAAAATTGACGTGGTCCAGCATGTAGAGGATCATAAGTTTGTAGAGCGTGATCGGATCAGATAACATACGCAGGGGCTCCTTTGCGATATAATCGGTAGAACATGTTCTATTTTACAGGTTTCTCCTCATGGATTCAAGCCTTTTTTCTTCCATCATATGAAAAAGGTCGAAATTTGTAGTGAATTTGATCTGAAAATGTGCTATGATGATACCACGAATATTTTACGAGACTGCAAAGCGCCTACCGTCTGGCAGTCAGGTATCGGACTATAAATATAAGGTGAAAAATATATGAGAGAACGGATCATGCGCCTTTCCAGAGGAATCGTGGACGCGGAGATGCCGAAGCTGTTTCTGGATCCTGTGAAGATCGAGGAGACTCTGGGGAGCGATACGGTTTATAAAAGAGAGCTATACTTAGCAAGTGAGAACAATTTATATATCAAAGGCCTTGCCTACTCAAGCCACAGCCGTGTGAAGATCTTAAAGAGCGCCTTCGGAGGCCTGAGAAACCATATTGTCTACGAAGTCGACACCTCCTGGTGCGAGAACGGAGACCTGATCAAGGGAAACTTCACGCTTGTAACAAACAGCGGAGAACTGGAGGTTCCTTTTCTTTTTCGTGTGGAAATGATCGAGTCTGTCCGTGTCCTGTCCACATTAAAATCTATGGATGATTTTGTGGAGCTGGCGAAAAAGGATATGGAACTGGCGCTGCGCCTCATGGAGTACCGGGATTTTACGGAAGCGCCGCTGTTTAAGGATCTGCGGATCCGCACGATCTATGAAGGATTAAGGGGACACGGAAACCGCCAGAATGCCCTGGAGGAATTCTTTCTGGCAACGGGAGTGAAGGAACCCATCGAGCTGACCTTATCTACGGCAAAGAAGGTCTATGACAAGCCGAAGGATATCGTGAATGACAAGGTCGTCCTGCGGAAAAATACCTGGGGCTATCTCTATATGGAAGTCCGCGCTGACGGCGATTTCATCGAGATCCCGAAGAAGGTCATCACTCAGGCGGATTTCGAAGAGGACCGTCTGGATCTGCGATTCAGGATCCACCCGGAGAGGATGCACAAGGGAAAGAACCTCGGTGCGATCCGCCTTCTTACCGTCCACGGTGACACCGTGATCCGGATCGAGGCTATGGGAGAGGAGCCGGATCGAAAGCGCGCTGAGGGCGAGATCAGCAAAGCCGGTGTCTGCCGGTACATGAAACTCCGTGAGGCCTACGAGAGCGGTCTCTACGAGAAAAAAGCTGTCCTTGGAAAGATCCAGAACGAGCTGGATGCCATCCGCGGCGCAAACGGCGGTTCTGTGATCCTGTCCCTCCTGCAGGCGGAGACTTATCTGGACGCGGAGAGACCGGATCAGGCGGCTTTATGTCTGGACGATGCGTGGGATACCGTTTCTGCCCTCAGAGACCGGATCGGAACACTCTATTGTTATTACCAGTACCTGCAGTACCGTCTGGAACCGGACGAGGAGAAGAAGGACGCTGTGGTCCGCCTGTTCAGGAAAAAGCTGGAGGACGTCAACGGCCGGTTCTATCTGCAGCTTTTGCAGTTAAAGATGCTGCCGGAGATGTACGAGGAGGAGGAAGCCCTCGCGGAGAGCTTTAAGATGCAGTATAAGAATGGCTGCCGCAGCCCGTTCCTCTATATTGAGACGGTGCGTCTCTTCGGGAAGAATCCGGAACTCTTAAAGACGATGGATGCCTTTGAGATCCATGCCCTCTACTACGGAGTCATGAATGGCCTCGTGGGGCAGGAGCTGGCGGAGCGGATCTGCGCGCTGGCGCCGGGAGCGAAGTTCTTCCACCGCCTGTATTACCGCCTGCTTGCAAAGCTCTACGAGAAATACCCGACGAAGGACATGCTGACGGCGGTGTGCTGTCTGTTAATTAAGGGAAATGTCCGCGGAAAAGAGAGCTTCTCCTGGTATGAGAAGGGAATCAATGAGGAGATCAGCCTCACAAGGATCTACGAATATTTCCTCTACGCTCTGCCGGATGACTATGAGAAGATGATGCCGCGCCAGGTATTGCTGTACTTCTCCTATGAGTGCGCCCATCTGGACCAGAAGAGCCGTGCAGCCCTCTATGCCAATGTGGCGGCCTATATTCCGCAGGACGATCCGCTCTATAAAAAGTACGAGCGGGAGATGGAAAAGTTTGCCATGGAGCAGCTTTTCGAGTCCCGGATCAACAGGAGACTTGCGGTGATCTACAAACATATCATTTACCGCGATATGATCGATAATCAGGTGGCCCGGGTGCTGCCCGGTATCTTAAAGGCAAACCGGATCCAGGTGAAGGATGCGGCGATGAAGTATGTGATCGTTTCCAACGAGATCCTGACCGGTGAGGATGCCTACCCGCTGCAGAATCAGACCGCCTATGTGCCGTTGTTCTTTGAAGACAGCGTGATCATGTTCCAGGATACCTTCGGAAACAGGTACATGGACGTGGAATATACGAAGGAGCCGGTTCTCGATGAGAAGGAACTGGAAGAAAAATGCTTTGAGATGTACCCGGACCACCCGATGTTAAAGATGAAGGCGTGTCTGGAGATCATGGAGAAAAAGGACCTTGAGAAGGAAGATGTGACCGGGATCGAGACTGTTCTGGATACACTCCCGGTGAAGCCGGCCTACCAGCAGAAAATGCTGACGAGGATCATTTCCTACTACCGCGCGGCGCTTCTAGGGGACGATGAAGCCATGGATGCGGAGGGTGGAGCGTACCTCTTAAAGCTTGACAAGAGGACACTCTCCAGACCGGAACGTGTGGATGTCTGCGAGACACTGATCGTCCAGAATTACATGGTTCAGGCATACGAGATGATAAAGGAGTTCGGCGAGGAGCAGATCCGTGTGAAACGTCTCGCGGCTCTGGTATCCCAGCTGATCTTAGACCGGATGTTCGAGGAGGATGACCTGCTCCTCCACCTTGCGGGGCGTGTATTTTCGGACGGACACGGGGACAGCGTGATCCTGGATTATCTCTGCGAGCATTATAACGGCAGCGGGGAATCTATGTTCAGGATCCTTGCGGAAGCAGTGAAGACCCATGTGGAGACATACGACCTTGAGGAGCGCCTGCTGGCCCAGTGCCTTTTCTCCGGCTGTGAGAAGCATATGGACACGGTATTTGACCTTTACGCGTCGAGAAAAGAGACCAGTGATGTGATCGTGAAGGCGTACTTTACAGTGAAGTGTACGGAATACTTCCTGCGTGACACAGTCCCGGGGGATAAGGTATTCGCGTATCTGGAAGGCGCGATCCACGGTATGGAGCTTCGGAAGGTGCCGGAGATCTATCTTCTGGCGCTGGCGAAATTTTATTCGACTCTGGCACAGATCACTGAGGAGCAGAAGGCCCTGCTATCCCGGGTGATGGATATCCTTTCCGCCAGAGGTATGGTATTCGCGTGGTACAAGGATCTTGCAAAATATGTGGATATGCCGGGCGAGGTCATGGATAAGGAGATCATCGAGTACCATGGACGACCGGACGGAAGACCGATCTTAAAGATCCGGATCCTGCCGGACGAGGAAGAGTTCCATGAGGAAGAGATGAACATGGTCTATAAAGGGATCTATGTGCGCCAGAAACTTCTGTTTGACGGTGAGATCATGGAGTACGAGATCTGGGAGAATGAGGACGGAAGACTGGTGAAAAAGGCGGAGGGCGAAGTGACCTGCAGCGAACCGGCAACGGGGGATAAAGGAAACCGCTTCACGGCTTTAAATGCCATGAACCTCTATCTCGGAATGAAGGATGACCGGAAATTAAAAGAAAGCATGACAGAATACGTGATGGATAGTCAGACCGCGAAAAAGCTGTTCCGTCTGGCATAATGAGGACAAATAAATGGAGAAACTGATCGTTGGCATCGACCTCTGTGATACCTACACTCAGGCGGCTGTTCTGGGCCGTGAGGAGGCGTGGATGCTCCCGACCGTCATCTGCAGAAAAAAATCCGCGGAAGAGTGGTATGTGGGGGAAGATGCATATAAATATACGCTGGTGGGCGAGGGCGTCATCGTTGATAAGCTCCTAAGCCTGGCAGCAAAAGAAGGAACATCCACCATTGGAGGCGTAAAGTACGGTGGAATGGAACTGCTGCAGAGATTTTTAGGCAGCATCCTCGCCATGGTGCGTGCGGAGTATGCCGGACAGAGGATCGATGAGCTGGTCATCAGCCTCAAAAATTTGGAGATGAAGCTTTTGGAGGGACTTACGGCCAGCGTGGAAGCTCTTGGGATCCCGAGAGGAAATGTCCATATCGCAAGCCACACGGAATGCTTCGTCTACTATGTGCTGAACCAGAGAAGAGATGTCTGGGGCGGTCAGGTTGGCATGTTTTCCTTATCCGATGAGGACCTGCGTTACTATGAACTGAAGGTCACGAGAGGACCGCGCCGGATGACAGCCATCGCGGAGCATGAGGAGCTGGAAGAGGGCTTCAGCCTCAGCGTTCTCGATACAGGCTCCGGGGCAAAGATGGCAGACAAGATCCTGTGCGCCTGCGGAGAGCGGTTTTTACAGAAAAAGATCTTTTCCTCGATCTTCCTGACGGGAAAAGGTTTCGCGAGAACCGACTGGGCGCCGGAATTTATGAGGCAGATCTGCAACCGGAGAAGAGTCTTCGTGGAGACAGCCATCTTCGCAAAAGGTGCGGCCATGAAGGCTGAGGATTACTTAAACGAGAGCGGTTCCGGATCCTTTGTATGTCTCTGCGAGGGAAAATTAAAGTCCACGGTCTCTCTGGAGGTTATGAAGCGGGATACAAAGACGGAGATCAGTCTGGCATCCGCCGGTGAGAGCTGGTACGAGGCGAGAAGTGTGGTGGAAGTGATCCCGGACGGGGAGAAGGAGATCTGCTTTACGATCACACCGCAGCAGGAGCCGAAGAAAAAACGGACCGTGAAGATCCCCCTGGAGGGATTTCCGGACCGCCCGAACAAAACGACGAAGATCCGGGTGGCTGTGGGATTTTTAGATGAGAAGACCATGGTGGTCAAGCTCACGGACCAGGGATTTGGGGAACTGTTCCCGAAGACGGACGCGGTGGTCCGTCAGGAGGTGACATTATGAGCCTGATTCTCTGCAGACAGGAACCGGTAACGGTTCCGCTTTATATCGAGGATCTTGGGATCCATCTCTACTCCTCCCAGGAGCTCTGCTATGTGATCTACAACAATCCGCTGCTGGTGCTGGAGGGATTTATTGATAAACGCCTGACTGAGTTTTTAAGAAGTGAGCTTCGGATGCCGTTTCTCGCGGAACGGGTGGAAAAATGGTTGGACAGCCACGGGGCAACGGAGGAGATCCTGTACCTGATCCTCAAGGAATGCAATTATTATACCCCGAAGGAGCAGGCGGCTTACCGACAGACCGTGAACGGACTGAAAAAACTCTCAGAGGAAGAGTACGAGAAGCGCCGCGCAGATTATTTCTATGGTCTGGATCTTTTCGGAAAAGCGGTCACGATCTACGAGCAGATCTTAGATGGGGCCGGACGCCATCTCTCCGGGGATTTCCGGGGAAAAGTCTGGAACAATATCGCGGCCTGCTACGCGAAACTCTTCTGTTACCAGAAAGCTATGCATGCCTACGAGAATGCCTGGAATGCGAAGCCGGAGGCGGAGTATGTGAAACGCATGTACTTCCTCACGATACTGAATCCGGAGCTTTCGCTTAAGGATAAATTCCGGGAGATGATCGGGGAGGACGATAGGGAAGTCTGGAATAAAGAAGTGGAAGAGGCGAGAGAAGAGGCGGAGAAGGCGTCGGAGACGCTGAAGCTTGCCGCCGTATTTGAGAAAGACCCGGCCGGCCGGATCGCGGCGGCGGGGGATATTCTGAATCAGTGGAAGATGGAATACAGGAGAATGCTGTAGTTTCCCTTGACATTTTATCAGGATTCTACTATATTATGTAAGAGCGGCCGGAAAAATCAGATGACCGTGATATGGAACAGGCGGCTGATAAAGAGACCTGCTCCATGGAATATAAGAAAGGCTGGGAAGAAGAGGAGTACATTTTCTGCACCTTCAGAGAGGATTGACCACAGGCTGGAAGTCGGTCCGGGAATGCAAAAATGGAAGGTAGCTTCGGAGCCGGAATGGTGAAATAAAAAGTAGCTGTTCCCGGGGAGAGACCTCGTTAAGAACGAAGAGATGCTGTTTGGAGGATCGTTCTGGATCCGGGACAGTAAATAAAGGTGGTAACGCGGTGATTCGCCCTTTGCATGAGAGTGCAGAGGGCTTTTCTTATATGAGTAAGCAGGGCGATAGCCCGGATTACGAATGTTGGCAGCAGCTGAGGGAGTGCCCGGCAGGCGCACAGCAGCAGCCTTTCGAGAGGAGTACATGATGGTAAAAAAAGATGCAAAACAGAAAAAAGTACGGATCACGAACTGCGAGACCTGCACCTTTTACACATATGATGACGAGTATGGATATTATGTCTGTGAGGCAGATCTCGACGAGGACGAGATGTCCGCGTTCCTCCGCGGAAGTGACTTTTCCTGCGGTTTTTACCAGGCAGATGATGAGTACGCTGTTGTAAGAAAACAGATGTAAACGAGATGATTTTGTGAGTCTGCGCATTTTGCGCTGATAATAAAAAAGTAAATTGAAAAGCAGTAACTGCTCCACATTTTTGCAGTTACAAAAAAGAAACATGTTGATAAAGTTTTAAGGAGAAGACCATGAAAGAACTGGAAAAGACCTACAATCCGGCGGACATTGAGGACCGTCTGTACCAGAAATGGCTGGACAACAAATATTTCCACGCTGACGCGGAGAGAGGAAGACGCGAGGGCAAAAAGCCGTTTACGATCGTAATGCCGCCGCCGAATATTACAGGACAGCTCCATATGGGACATGCCCTCGACAATACGATGCAGGATATCCTGATCCGTTACAAGAGAATGCAGGGTTATGAGGCACTCTGGCAGCCGGGAACAGACCATGCGGCGATCGCTACCGAGGTCAAGGTCATCGACAAGTTAAAAAAAGAGGGCATCAACAAGAATGACCTTGGACGTGAGGGATTCTTAAAAGAGGCCTGGAAGTGGAAAGATGAGTACGGCACACGGATCATCAAACAGCTCCACAAGCTCGGCTCCTCTGCTGACTGGGACAGAGAGCGTTTCACCATGGACGCAGGCTGTTCTGAGGCTGTTTTAGAAGTATTTACACGCCTTTATGAAAAAGGATATATCTACAAGGGATCCAGGATCATCAACTGGTGTCCGGTCTGCAAGACATCCATCTCCGATGCTGAGGTAGAGCACAAGGAGCAGGACGGCTTCTTCTGGCACATCAACTACCCGATTGTAGGCGAAGAGGGAAGATTTGTCGAGATCGCCACAACGAGACCGGAGACACTGCTCGGCGATACAGCCGTTGCCGTAAATCCGGAGGACGAGCGCTACAAAGACATCATCGGAAAGATGTTAAAGCTTCCGCTCACAGACCGCGAGATCCCGGTGATCGCAGATGAGTATGTTGACAAGGAATTCGGAACCGGCTGCGTAAAGATCACACCGGCTCACGACCCGAACGACTTTGAAGTTGGAAAACGCCACAACCTGGAAGAAATCTGCATCATGAACGATGACGCGACCATCAATGTTCCGGGCAAGTACTTCGGCATGGACCGCTATGAGGCGAGAAAAGCCATGGTCGAGGACTTAAAGGAAATGGGCCTTCTCGTAAAAATCGTTCCGCACAGCCACAACGTTGGTACCCACGACCGCTGCGGCACAACCGTAGAGCCGATGGTAAAACCGCAGTGGTTTGTAAAGATGGATGAGATGGCAAAAGCTGCGATCAAAGCACTGGATGACGGAGATCTGAAATTCGTTCCGTCCCGTTTTGACAAGACGTATCTTC
>OGZT01000641.1_pt1 | contig 27326 bp, 20 predicted proteins | sample 1576891 | NCBI WGS metagenome assembly OGZT01 (sample SAMEA3541521, study PRJEB24748) | human gut metagenome | biome: human gut; feature: human-associated habitat; material: faeces | place: China | collected 2012 | reverse complement strand
CATGCCGTGGCGCATATACAACCTTAGGATTCAGCGTATCAGCAGACATTAAGCCTTCTCCGCGCGCCTGCGCGCTGTTACTGCTCTGAACCGGCCGGTCTCTTCCTTATCAGTTCACGGAATTCTCTACCGGTTTCTTATCCAGTGTAATGTCAACATTTCTCTCCACATACTGACCATTTTCCAGAGACTGTACCGTTACGGTAACGGTTGTTCCACCCTCATAGTATTTCAGCATGTTAGTTAAATCATCGTATGTCTTGATGCTCTGTCCGTCAAATTTTGTTATGATATCTTTTTCGCGGAGGTCAGACTTGGAAGCTGCGCCGCCTTCCACGATCTTATAGATGAAAACGCCCTGTGGCATGCCAAGCTGCTGGCTGGTTGCCGCATCAATGTTCTTGATCTGAACGCCTAAATATCCCTGCTCTGTATCTGCCACCTGAGTCCTGGTCTTCTTTGTCATCAGAGTATCAATAATATTCTGAGCCTTGGAGATCGGAATTGCATATCCCATGCCTTCTACTTCTGTTGAAGAATACTTGGCTGAGTTGATGCCAATGACTTCGCCCTGCATATTTAAAAGTGCGCCGCCGCTGTTGCCTGGGTTGATGGCTGCATCTGTCTGAAGAAGATCCCTGCTCACGCCGTCTTCTGTCTGTACAGTACGGTCGAGTGCGCTGATATATCCGACTGTTACGGACTGGCCGTAACCGAGTGCATTACCGATTGCCACAACGCCCTGGCCTACCTTGATGTTATCGGAGTTGCCGAGGCTGGCAATGGCGATCTGGCTCAGTGTATCGGACGGAATGTCCTTAAGTGCCACTGCAATCACAGCTAAATCGCTGTCTGCGTCTGTTCCTTTGATCGCGGCATCCACAGGAGTCTGGTCGATGAAGGTTACCTTCAGCTCCTCGGCGCCCTGTACCACGTGATTATTTGTAACGATCAGAAGTTCATCATCATTCTTTCCTACAATAATACCAGAGCCGCTGCCTACGCCCTCTCTCTGCATTGGGCCGAAGAATGTCTGGCTCTCATAGATTACCTTGCTCGTAATGGCAACGACTGACGGCATTGCCTTATCAACAATCGCGGATACGTCCATATTGGCAGCCGTTCCACTTACCTGACCTGATGTGCTGTCCGAAGATGCAGCCGCTGAACCATCTGATGATGGTAATGTCTCAGCCTGGCTGATTTCCACCTGATTTCTCTGATTGTAGCTGCCAGCCGCCCAGTTGATTCCAACCATGGTACTTCCGGCTACCACACCGAATACCAGGGCTGCGCCCACAACTGCTGCCGCTCTCTTTGCAAAGCCTGATTTCTTCTTCGGCGGCTTCGGTCCTTCCGGAACGGGTCCCTGTGTCATTCTCTGATACTGGTGTTCCTGATAATGCGGAATTCCCTGCTGCCCGCCATAGGACTGCTGATTCTGTGACGTCTGCTGATAACCATAGGAGGAACGGTATGCGTTTTGGCTTTGACCGTTCTGGCTGCCCTGATATGCGTTCTGTCCGCTCTGGCTGCCCTGATATGCATTCTGGCCGCTCTGGCTGCTCTGATATGCATTCTGACCGCTCTGGTATGGGTTCTGTCCCATCGGCTGCGCCGGTCTGTATGTCTGCTGATTCTGAGTCTGGTTCATTCCCTGACTCTGATTCATTCCCTGGCTCTGGTTCACGCCCTGGTTCTGATTCATTCCCTGGCTTTGATTCACACCCTGGTTCTGATTCATTCCCTGACTCTGGTTTTCCGTATACGGCTGCTGTCCATATACGGAACGGCTCTCCTGTCTTGTGTACTCCGGCTGAGTCTCTTTGCTCTCATAGCCGTTTTCACGTGCTGCTTCTTCCGGGTCCGGATCTCTCATTGTAAAGTTCGTTGTAATAGGTTCTTCTTTATGTTCTTCAGGAGTCGTACGGCCCAGATCGTTGTTTTCATTTTCGTTATACATAAAAACTATCCCCTTTCCTGTTTCCTTTGTTTTCTTTTGATATTTGAAGTCTATCAATGAAATGTGACTATTTTGTGATAAAATTATATTCAATATGTGAAAATCGCAAAAAAAGACATCTTCCGGGCTTTTAAAGTCCTGAAAGATGTCTTTTTGAATGTGTTAAGTATGCTTTATGCCGCATTTGGCGGTGGTACCGTGATTACATCATCGTTCCCTGAACCGCCCGGCTGTACGGTTCCTCCGCCTCCTGGCCCTGCTGAACCGCCCGGTCCCGGAGATGTCGTCTCCGGTGCGCTGGTAGACTCATGAGGCGCCGTCGTAGGCTTTACGCCAGGTCCCGTGCTGGAATCCGACGATTCCGTGGTCTCATCTCCCGGTGAGGAAGGTTTAACCGCCGATGTCGTCTCTCCCGGTTTCGTCGGACTGGTTGGCTTCGTGCCATCTGCCGTGGTTTCTCCCGGCTTCGTCGAACTGGTCGGTTTCGTGCCGTCTGCCGTGGTTTCCCCTGGTTTCGTCGGCTTCGTACCATCCCCTGTGGTCTCTCCCGGTTTCGTTGGCTTCGTGCCATCCGCCGTCGTCTCTCCCGGTTTCGTCGGCTTTACAGGATCTCCGTTCTCATCCGTCTCCTCGATCGATGTGCCCTCTGATGTGGACTCCCGCTCGTCAATCTCATCGGATTCCTTCGTCGTTTTCTTTGTCTCATCCGTCTCCTTCGTCTCTTTTGGAACGTATCCCTGATCCGTCGGAACATGATCTACACTGACTCCCTTTTTATACATACCGGAATCAGCCGAGATCTTCGCACTGATCTTCTTCACCAAATCAGTCGTCTGGTATCCCTCTTCTCCATACAGGAATTTGTGGAGTTCCGTTACATTCGACTCCAGCGTCTGAGGAATAACACAGTCTCCCTTCTTACCCATAATCATGGAATCCCGGGCAAATGGGAAGCCGCCGGTTTCACCGATATGGTATTTGCCGATATCGAGAATCAGGCTGGTTAAATCGCTGAATGACAGCGATGTCTCGACCTGTTCCACTTCCATCAGAAGAATCCGGTTCAAAAGGCCGAGATCGGCCTGTTTTGCTTTTTCAAATGCCTTCTGAATAACCAGACGCTGACGCTCTGTTCTGGCATAGTCCGTATCCATCAGACGGAGACGGCCATAAGCAACTGCCTGGATTCCATCCAGATGCTGGACACCCGCCGACTTAAGCTGAGTGGACGGCACGCCGGTCTTTTGTACAGTCTCTGTAATAAAGGAATTGATGTAGCGGAATTCTGCCTTACTGATATCGATTCCATCGATACCGCCCAGCATATTGATGCCATCTGCCACAGATTTCCAGTTAAAGGTCACATAGTCCTCGATATTTAAATCCAGGTTCCGGTTCAGTGCCGCCAGCGCCTGCTCGGCGCCGCCGTTCGCATAGGCGGAATTGATTTTATTATAAGTTCCGCCGCTGCTGGTGTTTAAATACGTATCACGGAAAACGGATACCAGCTTAATCTCTCCCGTATCGCGGTTGATGTTGCAGAGCATGATCACGTCGGTATTCGTTCCCTTATGTACGTTTCCATCTCTGCTGTCCACACCAAACACAGCAATTGTCATATATCCCTGCATATGTTCCGTCTTAGCGACAGGCAGTTCTGTATTCTTTACCTTGCTCTTGTCAAAATCGTTGGAATGAATCAAGGAACTGTTTAATCGCAGCGCATAACCATAAAACCCAATGCAAATCAGTGTCAGTACTTCCGCGACTGCCATAACAATGATTCTTCTGATTTTTTTCTTCTTCGCAGCCTGTGCCGCCGAACGGCTTGCTGCTGCCCGGTTCGCTGCGTCCTGAGGCTTCCTTCCTCCCATTCCGCCTGAACCGCTTCCGCCGTCACCGATCTGAAGCGAGGCTCCCTGAAGCGTCTGACGCCTCGGCTCATAGCCGGAGGTTCCTGAAGATCTCCCGGCGCCGCCCTGAGACTGTCCATTCCCGGAAGGCCTTCCAGTTGTTCTCGCCATTCCGCCCTGAACCGGATTTCCTCCGTCCGGTCTTCCGCCTTCCTGTCGGGCCCTGCCATTTCCATTACCCGCCGCTCCTGCCTGTCTCATACCGCCCTGGGTCTGTCCGTTTCCTGCATTCCTCGATCCGTTTCCTAAACTGCCCTGCGGCGCCCCGTTTCCTGCATTCCTGGCAGTTCCTCCCTGGGGTACGCCATTTCCGGATTGCCTGACGTTTCCGTCCTGCATTCCACTATTTCCTGCGGCTCTGGAGTTTCCTCCCTGCATTCCGCCATTTCCTGCGGCCCTGGAGTTTCCTCCCTGCATTCCACTATTTCCTGCGGCCCTGGAGCTTCCTCCCTGCATTCCACTATTTCCTGCGGCTTTGGAGTTTCCTCCCTGCATTCCACTATTTCCTGCTGTTCTGGAGTCTCCTCCCTGCATTCCGCCATTTCCTGCGGCCCTGGAGTTTCCTCCCTGCATACCGCTATTTCCTGCGGCCCTGGAGTTTCCTCCCTGCATTCCGCCGTTTCCTGCGGCTCTGGAGCTTCCACCCTGCATTCCGCCGTTTCCTGCGGCTCTGGAGCTTCCACCCTGCGCACCGGCACTTCCTGCTGTTCTGGCGCTGCCGCCCTGCATTCCGCTGTTGCCCTGCATCCTGGTGTTCCCGCCCTGCGGTCCGCCGTTTCCCGATGCTCTGCCGGTACCTGCGGAAGGCCGGCCATTTCCCTGCGCACTCTCAGACGGGCGGCCCATGGGTCTTCCCGTCTGCTGTCTTCCATATGTGTCACCGTCCGCATCGCTATATCCTGCGGTACTTAAGTCATCATCCAGATAGTAAGCATCTTCCGAAGTTCCGTGTTCACTGTTTCTGGCCCTGCTCCGCCCATTCGGGCCGGAAGCGCGGTCTAACTCATCATCGTATTCCTTGCTCATGTAAATAACCTCATCCTCTGGTGCCTGCTGTACCGGACATTACTCAGTACGCATTTTTATTGATAAACCCTTTGAACACAGTAAGAAACAAAATCTTAAAATCAAATCCAAGGGTCCAGTTCTCGATGTAATATAAATCGTGCTCGATTCGTTTCGTGATGGAGGTATCTCCACGGTAGCCGTTGACCTGCGCCCAGCCGGTAATTCCCGGACGGACCTGATGCTTAATCATATACCGCGGTATCTCCTCTTTAAACTTCTCTACAAACAGCGGACGCTCAGGTCTCGGTCCCACCAGGCTCATATCGCCCATCAGAACGTTGAAAAACTGAGGCATCTCATCAATACTGGTCTTTCTGATAAACCGGCCGACCGGTGTCACACGCGAATCGTGGGGCGTCGTCCATTTGCTCTTCTCCTCAGAAGGCGCCTGAACCACCATGGACCGGAACTTGTACATCTTAAATGGTCTGTTATGAAGTCCCACCCGTTCCTGGCTGTAGATCAGCGGTCCCGGGGAAGTCAGCTTGATAAGCACAGCTGTCACCAGCATCACCGGTGAAAACAGCACAAGCGCAACAATGGCGCCGAAGATATCAACAATCCGTTTCATGATGGCGTTGACCGGATCGGTCAGCGGCACGTGCCTGATGTTGATAACCGGCAGCCCCTGTAAATCCTCCGTATAGGGACGGGTCGGTATGATATTATTATAATCGGGAATAAATTTGGTATGGACGCCTGATTTTTCACAGGAAGCCACGATTTTTTCCAGGTTTGCATATTCGTCAATGCTCAGCGTGATGGCAATCTCATCGAGAGAATTGAGCGCCAGGATCTCATCCAAATCGCTCACCGTGCCGATCACATGGATCGACTTATACTCGGTTCCCCATTCCTTATGGTCATCCAGGATGCCCTTGACCTGATAGCCCCACTCCTGATTCTGCTGCACCCGGTCGATAAAGCCTTCCGCGGCGCGGCTGTAACCAATGAGCAGAATATGCTTCTGATTATAACCCTTGGAACGCATGGAATGAAGTACGTAACGGATCAGATTCCGCTCCAGCGTTTCCAGTATGATGTTAATCGCGAAGAAATAAAATACCATTCTCTTCGAGAAGTTCCAAAAGTATGGATTCTTGTTAAGAAGAAACAAGACCATGGTAACAAGCAGAAACCCAATAAGATTGGCCTTACAGATATTGGCAAACTCATATCTCCTCTGCTGCACCCGTTTCGGCGCATAGAGGTGGAATATGCCGTAAAGCAGCAGATATCCCGGTACGATTATGATGAGCGCAGCAAAATAATACTGCGGTGCCAGCAGCTTCTTTTCAGGGCTGAATAACCGGTTTCCCATAAGCAGGATAAACCACGCCAGAGCATAGGAGGCGATAATAACCAGCCCATCCAGCACTACATGAAATCCGTTCAGTTTTTTCTGATTGTCCTTTATCATAGCAGCATAACCTTCCTGTCGTACGACGAAAACCTAACTTGTCCATGATAATTTCTCGTATATTATACATGATAATGTACCATGATGCCATTAAATAATTCTTAAATCGCCGTAAGTTTTTTTAATCTTCTCTTGAGAAATTCCCACACATAGAGAAGTGTGCCGGTAAAAAGTTCCCATTCAATCTGCAGATAATTCCCGATATGTTCTGCCCGGAACGGCACTTTTTTACATTTTCCCAGGGTCTTAATTCCCTCAGAAAAGCCTTCCGCGTAATCGGCAGCAAAGCCCATTCTTTTGAAAAACAGGTATTTAATACCGGTCCCAATCAAAAGGAACGGCAGATTAAACAGCAGCTGAAGAAGCGGCATGTTCTTATAATTCAAATAGAGATTGTTTCTCGCCGCCAGTTTTACCTTAAAGGAATTGTACTTGGAACCGCTGGTCCCGCTTCCCACGTGGTAAAGCTCTGCGGCAGGGCAGTAAACATTGTCGTATCCGTAGATCCGCGCCCGGTAGCCGACATCAACATCCTCCAGATAGGCAAAATGCGACTCGTCAAAGTATCCAATCTCCTCGAAGACTTCCCTCCGGTAGATCGCCGCCGCCGCGCAGGCCGCAAACACCCGGCAGGGCTTTTTATATCCGGCAACCGGCTGTCCGACGCCCCTCTGGAACGCCCAGCCGAGCAGGCTGTACATGTCCCCAGCATCGTCCATCAGCTCCTTATGATGCAGCTGGATGATCCGGCTGCTCACAGAAAATATCTTCGGAGACCGCTCGATCATCCGGATCATTTCCCGGATATAATCCGGCTTCGGCTCCGTATCGTTATTTAACAGGATGACGTAGGGTGTCTCAGCTTTTTTGATGCCAATATTGACCGCACCCGGAAATCCAATATTCTCAGGAAGAAATACCGAAGGAATTCCACTCTCCTTCAGCCATTCCACGCTTCCATCCGTCGAACCGTTGTCCACCACCAGCACATCAAAGTTTTTCTCACTCTGTGCCTCCAGGGCTGCAAAACACGGTTCCATAAATTTTAGGCCATTATAGTTTGGAATAACGACTGTTACTTTACCTGCCATCTCATACCTCCAGCCGATAAGGCTCCCCGATTTTCTCCTTGCGCAGGTCGCGTAAGGCAAAGTTGGATTTGCGAAGCGTCAAGTTGGGATTGTAATATGGGTCTCCGTCCTTTAAAATATCCGGCCACCTGTCCGCAAACAGCTTAATCTCCCGGTTAAACCGTTCCACCTTCTCCGGCGTATCCTCCAGCCCCCGCGATTTGGACTCATAGTGGTAGAAAAGCGCATACGGCGCATATACCACAAGCTTGCCCAGGGACCGGATCTTCATACAGTAATCGATATCATTAAACGCTACGGCTAACTCCTCCGCGAAGCCGCCAGCCTTTTCAAACAGCGATTTCTTGCTCATCATGCAGGCCGCTGTCACCGCGCTGTAATCCTGGGCACACATAGCCCTGTTGAAATAGCTGCTCTCCGCCCGGTGAAGGCCGATAAAGGTATGACCGGCGATGCCGCCGAATCCCACGACCACTCCCGCATGCTGAATCGTATCGTCGGAATAGAGAAGTCTGGCTCCCACGATTCCCACGTCATCTCTCTGACAGAAGCCCAGCAGTTCCTCAATGCTCTCGGGATTAATCAGCTCCGTATCATTGTTTAAGAACAGGAGATACTCTCCCGAGGCCGCCGTCACACCGAAATTATTGATTGCGGAATAGTTGAATTCCCGCTCCCATTTTACCACATGTATGAAATCAAACTCTTTCTGAATCCGCTCATAATATTGGAATGTCTCCGGTTCCGTGCTGTTGTTCTCCACGATGATGAATTCCAGATTTTTATAGGTGCCCTTCTCAATCAGGGAACGCATGCAGACATCGAGATCCGCGGTATGATCCTTGTTCGGAATGATGACTGAGACCAGAGGATTCCCGGTTATCTCGAATTTCGTATGGTAGATTCCGTAGTCCACGCCCTTTTCCACAGACAGCGTCCGGATTCCCATGCGTTCATAATGAGCCTGAATAGCCCGCGCCCCCGCCTCGAAGGCGTAGAGCTTGCTCTCCGGATTGCTGGAGGTGGAATTCTGATGGCAGCGCCAGTGATACAGCGCCTTCGGCACATGGTAAATCTTTCTGGCCTTCTCCGTGCAGCGGAAAATGAAGTCGTAATCCTGGGCTCCGTCAAACTCTTCTAAAAAGCCCCCGACCTCATCTAATAATTCCCGGTTTACCACGAATAAATGGCAGATATAGTTCACACTCGTCAGCAGATCCGGATTAAAATCAGGCTTGAAATGCGGTTCAAACAATTCCCCGCCGTCAATATCCAGCTTATCCTCATCCGTATAGACCACGTCGATCTCCGGATCACGGTTGATCGCCTTCACACACTCAAACAGCGCATCCGGCGCCAGCGTGTCGTCGTGATCGGCCAGAACGATGAAATCGCCCTTCGCCATATCAATGGCAGCGTTGGTATTTCCCGCGATTCCCTTATTTTCACCCAGAACCACGTAGCGGATTCTCTCGTCCTTCATGGCATACCGCTTAAGCACGCGCTCCGCGCTCTCGCCTCTGGGGCTTCCGTCCGCCACGCAGACCTCCCAGTGCTTATAGGTCTGTGCCCTTAAGGAATCCAGCATGGCCGCCAGATACCGCTCCGGCGTCTTGTAAGCCGGAATCACCACGGACAGCTTCGGCATATAATCGAATTCCATCGATTTCTGCGCCTCCAGCTCTTCGTCACTCGTCTTTGTCAGCTGGTACCATTCCGGATAATCGTAATCACTGTCAATCCCCTGAAGCTTGTGGCTCGACTTCAAAAGAAACGCTTTTAAGCCGTTTTCCTTCCAGAACTCGATTGCCGAATGGAGCGTCTCCTTATTCATCATACTCTTTAGCTTCGCGTGCTTCTTATGCGCGGAGCTGTTGTGCTTCTCGATGATCTCCGTGTTCAGCTTCACCCTGGAGGTCTTTCCGTCACACCGAATCACCAGAAAACGGTCCTCGTTATCATCTCTCACATAAGGAATGCGGATATCAAATCCGAAGTCCTTCTCATATACGGTCTTAAAATAGTTCTGGCTGACGTCATCGCGGCGCACCGGAACGTACTTAAACTCCACGTTCTTCTGATTCTCATCCTGGACAGTGAATAAAACCTCTGCCTCCGGACTGCTTCCGATCACCCAGCCATTTAATACGATTGAATTTTCGCGGATACGCGCCACATCGATCTTGTATTTCATACGTTCTCTCCATCCTCTAAGGAAGCCGCGAAAAGGTCCGCGTCCTCACAGTTTTCCAGGCCGTCTTCCTCTTCTTCCGCCGCATTTCCCACCGCAAAATTAAGTCTCTCTTCCTCAATGACGAGCGGCCGCTTCATCACCCTCGCATTGATGGACAGAATGTATTCTCCCATAAGACCGATAAAGAAGATCTGCACGGACCCGAGGAAACACATGCCTATGAGCACCGGCGCCATACCTGCCGGAAAACGGTCCCAGTACATCAGCTTCATGACCAGATAGACCACAGCCACCACCATGCTGATGAGAGAACAGATGCTTCCGAAAATAGTCGCCAGACGAAGTCCCGCCTTCGTATAGGAAGTAATGCTGAGCATTGCCGCATCGTAAAGCTGGTAAAAATGATTTTTCGTCTCACCCGCCCGCCTTTTTGGCTGCTCATAGGGAATCTGTTTGATCTTGAAACCGAGTTCCGCGACGATACCTCTGAGGAACGGGGTCGGATCGTCCAGATTCCGCAGCACTTCGATAAAATCCCTGTCATACAGACCGGAACCGGTAAACTGCTCGATCTGCTCCACGTCAGACAGCTTCTTCATCATCTTATAGTAACAGCCCCGCAGCCAGTACATCAGCCGGTTTTCCTTACTGCTGGTCTTGATTCCTATGACAATTTTATATCCCTTTTCCCACTCATGGACGTACTGCGGAATCAGCTCCACCGGGTCCTGGAAATCCGCTACCATCTCGATCACGCAGTCTCCTGTGATCTGAAGCATCCCGTAATACGGGGAGTTAAACTGCCCGAAATTCCGTGCATTGAAGATCGCCTTAATCTTCGGATTCTCATCACACAGCTGTCTGATTAAGCTCCTTGTATGATCCTGCGAGTCATTGTCGATGAAAACAAGTTCGTAATCGTACTCCGGAAGGTCCTTCTGAAGCGTTTTAATGACCGCCTCGCTGATCGGTACGACATTCTCCTCCTCATTGTAACATGGAATCAATACGCTAATTTTCTTCATCCTGGTGCTCCATTTCTCTCTTTATCATTTCCGTAATGCCGCGGCCAAACGTATAGCGCTCTTTAAATCCGTCCGTCATGGCCTCCATGCGGCTGACATCCGGACGTATGGACAGCGCGCCTTCCTTTGCCTGAACAAAGGTGCCGAACTCCAGCGTTCCGCGCTTTCCGGCAAGTTCAAAAACCTCTTCCACAAAAGATTTGAGTACCCTTGTGTCACGGCTGGCAATATTGACTGCCGCGCCCTTTTTGCAGGGCTTGTCCTTCACCTGCTCATACAGGCGGCCCACCGCCTCCACGGCATCATCGATGTACATAAAATTCCATTCGTGGCGGCAGGCGCTTAAACTCACCCGGCCTCCACGCGGCAGTTCCCTCACAAGCGTGGATATGATGGACCACGGATGGTCCCCGTACCCATAAACGCTGAAGAATCGCAGATGGCAGAAATTCATGCCATACCTTTCGCAGACCGGCACAGCCTGCCGGAAAAATTCCAGCTTGGCCTTCCCGTATTCATTGACAGGACTGCATTCCATCTCTTCCGTCATCACACCGCGGCCATCTTCGATCACTCCGTATTCCACCCGGGAGCCCGCATCCATGAATACGCGGCATCCCAGCCGGTGCGCTGCTTCCACACAGGCCAGAGAGCCTCTTATATTCCCCGCCTGAACCTCCGGCGAGTCAATCTCTTCCCGGTTCACCCCGCCCCAGGCGAAATGAAACCACGCATCCGCATGGCCGATTTCTTCCACGCAGTCCGCCGCCTCTTCCATGGTTCCGTACACGGGAATCAAATTCCTGTGCTCCGGTAAATACTGTAATTTAGCCGATCCCGGCCGCACCAGGGCATAGACCCGGTCTCCCTGCTCCAGAAACCACTGGGCCAGATGGCTCCCTAAAAATCCGGTAGCCCCGGTGATGACGATATTCTCCATAAACGTAATACGCTCCTTTGGTTATTCACAACTTTTTCTCAATATGTCTGCTCCGCAGGGTCATAATTTCCACATTGCTTCCAAATCTTTCTCTTATGATTCCCGCAATCTCCTCCGTATATCCCGGAGCTACGATAAGTATGCCATCCACAGGCTCTTTTTCAAAATGATCCGGAGCTACGATGGGAATGTGAGATGCCGGAGCAAAGCGCCCCTGCTTAAACGGCGCCGAATCGATCATGTATTTCGCACGGTCCTTAAGCCCGGTGGTCGCCGCCAGGGTAAATCCCTGATGGCTGGCTCCCCAGATCGCGAGTGTCCGGCCGGTCTCATCAAACTGATTTAAAATGCGGTCCACTTCCAGATTCAACTCCTGGCGGCTCTCCGCAAAGCCTGCAATAGCTGAGGAAATGCCGCAGATTTCCGAATCTTCTCCAACGTGATCCGCGTCCTCAGTCTTTCCAGCCGTCCTAACTTCCATCTCGACGCCCTCCGTCACCGGCCGTTTTCTTACAACCACCGACAGCGTATCCCGGTTCACCATCTCCTCTTCCAGCACTTCGAAGCCTGCCTCCGCAAGCACAAAACGCAGGGTGTCGAAGGTGTAATAGGCGAGATGATCACGAATCAGCTCATAATATCCGTCGTATTTCAAAATGTATTCCAGACTCGGAACGGTCAGAAGTCCCAAACCGCCTTCCGTCAGATTGTTATAAAGACATTTCAGCATCCGGACCGGATGGGCCTGATGCTCCAGGAAATTAAAGGACAGAAATACATCGTAAGGCCCGTGACAGCCGTCTTCCGTATTCTCCAGAACCGTATTCTCATCTTCCGTAAACTGTCTCCAGACCTTTAAGCCCCGGCTCCTCGCCAGCTCCACCAGGTCTGCCTTATGCTCAATGCCATAAGCCTCCACCGGAAACTCCGTGAGTACGGACAAGAATTCTCCCTGACCGCATCCGGCCTCAATGAATTTCTTTCCTTCTAAATGATACGTCTCAATCAGAGCTCCGTACTGTCTTCTGCGCAGATTCACCATGGTGGTGGAAAATCCGCCGGAGCGGATGACGTCCTTATAATAGCCGACAGGCTCACAGTCAAACTGCACCAGACCGCAGAAATCGCACTGGTGCAGATGCAGGGAAATCCCTTTGTCCTCATTTCTTCCTTCCGCATCAGGGATATCCTGTGCGGAGGCCGGCATGCCATCCAGAACAATCAGCGGCCGTTTCGGAAGTGATTTCCCGCATGCAATACAAATCTTATCTCTCATACCATAAAAACTCCTGTTTGTCAAATATTTTTTCTTTGGAGCAGACGCTGTATTCCCTCCTGAAAGGCTATTTCCTGCCTCCAGTCTGTCGCTTCCATCAGCTTTTTCACGTCCGGGATCAGGTTGGCCGGCCCTTCCGCATTCTGAGGCCTCCTGCCGTAGCTGTAGCTTCCATGACAGCCGCATGCCTCATACATCAGACGGACATACTCTCTTAAAGGCCTCGTCTCCCCACTCTCTCCCGCGACATTAAAGATTCCTTCCGCGCCGCTTAACCAAAGGGCGGTGAGCGCTTCCAGCAAGTCGTCCAGATACAGAAAATTCCACATCTGCGTGCATTCGCCAAGAGAAAGGTATCCCCCTGCCGGAAATGTCTTAAGACAGCTTTCCACCAGGGACCACGGATGATCTCCCGGTCCATAGATGCTGAAAATTCTGGCATGAATGTACCGGAAATGATCACTCGCACGCTCTGCGCACGAGTCACCGTGCCAATCATAGCCTTCCTGTCTCCAGCGGCCGGCCGCTTCCATGGCCTGCCTGCCAAAATCCACCTTCGCTTTCCCATATTCCGATACGGGAATTAGCGGAGTGTCTTCCGTCATCGCTTCCCGGTGGATCCCGTACTCCGCCTGGGAACCGCTGAACAGAAAGGTCCGGCAGCCCAGCTTTCTCGCGCCTTCCAGCGCTTTCAGGGAGTCTGCCGCGTTCTTCTGCTGCACGTCCTGGTTCATCCGGTTTTCACTGCCTGCGCCATCCCAGCCAAAATGAAAAAATGCCTCGCACGGCACCAAAATTGCGCCGTCCAGGCGGTCGGCCTCCTCTAAATTCATCTCAATCACATGGAGTCGTTCCCTTCCCGTATCGAGCCTTGCGATATTCTTTGACGCAGGACGCACGACTGCGTAGACATCATGTCCCATTCCGATCAGTTTGTCAACCATGGGCGCGCCGATAAAACTCGTCGCGCCCGTCACTACTATATTCAACGTTTAAACGTCTCCTTATTCTTTACACTTTTGCTGCTCATTTATCACTGTTTCATCATTCCCTGATCCGCGGAATCATCATATTCTCATCCATCTCCTCATCCGGAAGGAATGGAGACAAATCTTCCAGCGGCGGAGACACCATGGTTCCGTCGGGAAGGCGTTTCGCGGCTGATTTCGGTTCAAAATTCTGATCGCGGCTCACGAAGATCTCACAGATCACAGGACCGTCCGTCCGGAGGGCTGTCTCAATAGCCGAAACCAGTTCTCCGTTATGGCATGCCCTGCAGTAAGGATATCCGTAGGCGCCCGCCAGCTTCTCCATATCCGGGAAGCTTAAGTCGTGGCTGTCCACTCCGATTCCCACCAACGGCTCACCGAAGAAATTTTTCTGCGTCTGCCGGATCGAATGGTAGCCGCCATTGTTGATCAAAAAGATCTTAATCGGCATCCGGTGATGAATGATCGTCTGAAGTTCCTGAAGATTCATCTGAATGCTGCCGTCGCCGGTGACCAGGATAATATCGCTGCCGGTGAGCTGCGATACGGGTTGCTGCATGTGGCCTTCCTGCGCATCCCGTTCCTGCATACGGCCTTCCTGCGCACCGTTTTCCTGCACATAGCCTTCCTGCACGGCCATACAGGCCCCGATGGCCGCCGGCAAATCGTATCCCATGGAGGCGATGGCTGAGTTCGAGATAAACCGCTGCCCCTTCTTTATGATACACGCATGCCCGCCGACAACGCAGGCGGAACCGTTGCCTACAACGATCACCTGTTCTTCATTCAAACGGCTGCTCATTTCCTTCATGAACGCATAGACATTGGCGTCCTCGTCTTCCCCGTGGTCAAAATGCTTCGGAAGGACAACCGGATATTTCTCCTTCCACATGCGGCAGGTCTCCGTCCATGTTCTGTCCTTAAGCCCGGTGCCGCCGGTAAACACAGGCTGTCCGGCTCCGTACTCTTCATACAGAACCAGCTCCAGCTGTTCCAGCAAATCCTTCACATCCGCATGGACCGCCATGTCGATGTGAACGGATGGCTTCTTCAGCTCTTCCGGATCAATGTCGTTGACAATGGTATAGGCAGCTCTCGCCCATGTACTGTAATTATATCCCACCTGGCGGATGCTTAAGCGGCTTCCGAGAGATAAAACCAGGTCACTGTTCTGTATGGCAAAATTGCCCGCGCGGTCTCCCATACCGCCGCCGCGGCCCGTGTAGAGCGGGTGATCATCAGGCATACAGTCCTCGCTGTCCCAGCCGGTCACGACAGGAACGCCAAGCTTTTCCACGACTCTGGAAAAGACATCGAAGGCATGTCCGATTCGGATTCCATTTCCTGCGTTGATAACAGGCCGTTCGGAGTTTTTAATCTTTTCAATAATTTCTCTTGCCGTTTCCCGCGTTACGGATGGCGGAAGCACCTGACGCTTCTCGCCCTGCCCCGCATTGTCGGCCTCTATCTTTGGACAATCGCTCACACGCTCACCGCACGAATCACCGTGACAATCGGAAGGCACGGCCCAGCCATCGCCTCCCGCTTCATAATCTTCCGGTGAGAAACCGATCAGTTCCTCTGTCTCAATATAAGCGCCCTGAACGTTCAGCGGAATGTCAAGCCACGCCGGACCCGGGCGGCCGGAATAGGCCAGATAGATGGCCTTCTCCAGGCAGTAGCGAATTCTCATGGGGTCGATGACCATCTCGCTGTACTTTGTCATACAGTCGATCGCCTTCGTGATGTCAAACTCCTGGTCTCCCATGGCTCTGATTCCCACTCCCGACCACCTTGCCGTCGTGTCGTATCGAACCTGTCCGGATAATACCAGCATGGGTATGGAGTCCAGCCATCCCCCTACAACCCCGGTGATGGCATTGGTGCCCCCCGGGCCTGTCGTAACACAGACAGCCGCTATGCGTCCCTGAACCCGCGCATAACACTCTGCCGCGATGGCGCATGCCTGCTCGTGATGATTATAAAGGCAGGTAAGTCCCTCCTGATGCCCCAGTGCATCATTTAAGTGCATCGCTCCGCCTCCGGTCACGGTAAATACCTGTGTGATACCAAAATCCACAAGTTTTTGGGAGATGTAATTGGATACTTTCATTCGCATGATGGATTCTCCTTACATAAAAAAATAATAATTGTCTGTCTAGGTACGAATTACCTCGCTAAGTACTCATAGTACACCATGGTCACTAAACTCGTGAAATACCTCGTTAAGTGTCCAGGTGTGCATTCGTACTAAGCTCGAAAATACCTCGCTAAGTACTCATAGTATACCACACCCCTTATAAAATGCATATTGAAGTTTTTCTTACTTTTTACCCCCTTTTCTCACCAGTCTACTACCTGGTCTACAATCTGCTGTTGTTCGGAACTCGTCCTTCTCAAGTAAATCCTCGTTGTCTCGATGCTTTCATGCCCCATTAAGTCGGCCAGAAGCGCGATGTCTGAGAATTTTTCCAGGAAATTCTTCGCGAACCGGTGGCGAAAGGAATGGGGATAGACCACCTCCACGGGGATCCCGTACCGGGCGGCAAATTTCTTCAGCTGCCCGGCAATTCCCCTCGTGGTGATACGGTCTCCCGAACGGTTTAAAAAAAGAAAACCGCTCTCGATTCCACGGTATTTAATCCACTGCATAGCCTCTTCCCGCAGGGCGCTCGGTATGTAAATACGCCGAATTTTCCCGCCCTTGGAATAGAGATCCAAGTAGCCCGTCTGCACATGTTCCGCCTTAATCTGAACCAGTTCGCTCACCCTGGCTCCTGTGGCGGCCATGAAACGGATGACAAAATACCAGAACCATTCCCCGTCCCTTCTTAAGCACTCCTTAAAATACATATAATCTGCGTCGCTGATTACATTTTCCAGATACGTCTTCTGTTGTACCTTGACAGAAGATAATGCCAGTTTTTCCTTGCCGATTGCTTCCAGATAACAGTTTACTGCCCTTATCCGCAGGTTCACGGTTTTCGGTTTGTAGTTTTCAAGCAGGAACAGTTTGTATTTTTGGAGATTACTTTTCGTCACTCTGTCATACCGGCCGCAATACTGTTTCACCGCGTATACATAGGCTTTTATCGTATTATCGGCCAGATTGCTTCTACGGAGGAACCCCTCAAATTCTACATCCATCTCCATGTTCTGTTATCTCCTTCCATATCTGCCATCAACCCACACTTTCGCTACCCACCTAGCGTACGTTATAATCGCAGAGTAATGCAACTATGGATTTTCGGCCACGACAAATCAAAGTGAGAAAAAAGGAGAGAAATTTTTTATGAAAAAGAATTTAAAAATGATGGCTGTATTATCCGCTGCGGCAGTAATGACCGTAGCAGCTCCAGAGATGGGCTTCACCGGCGGGTCTTCCACCGCATATGCAAAAACAATCGGCTGGGTAGAAGAAAACGGTTCCTTCAAATATTATGAAGAGGACGATTACTTCTTAACAGACACCTGGAAGAAGCGCGGCGAAGACTGGTATTACTTAAATGAAGAAGGCGAAATCGCCACAAATGCACAAATTGATGAATATTACGTTGATGAAACCGGCAAACGGGTTATGGACCAGTGGATCTCCATTGAAAATGAAGACGCATGGGACTCCCCTGACGCTGCCGAGTACCACTGGTACTATTACGGAAAGAACGGCAAGGCCGCAATCGCCAAATGGCAGAAGATCGGCGAAAGCTGGTATTATTTCAACGAAGACGGACAGATGATGACAGGAAAGGTAGAAATCGATAACGCGACATACTACCTGGGCGAAACAGACGACGGCGTGATGAAGACTGGCTGGATTCAGCTGGAGAACGAAAGCGACGATCCTGAGATGACCCATTCCTGGTACTATTTTGACACAAACGGAAAAATGGTAGAAAATCAGGTCGATAAAAAGATCAGCGGCGACTACTATACCTTCGTAGACGGCGTGATGCAGACAGGATGGTTTAAGCTTCCTGCAGAAGAGAATGCAGAAAATGCAACACCTTCCGATGCTGCAGAAAATACAGCAGCCACCGTGGCCGGATATCAGTACTATGAGCCGGAAAATGGAAAACGCGTAACCGGATGGAGAACCATCGAGGGCGTGGAAGGCATTAGCGCAGAAGGCGAACTTTATAACTTCTACTTCAAGAACGGTAAGCCGTACCATGCAGATAACGGACTTCAGTTATTCACTGTAGAGTCTAAGAAATATGCGTTTAATACAAAGGGTGAAATGCAGACTGGTTTAAAGGTTGTCAATCTGGAAGATGGAGAAATTGCCAACTTCTACTTCGCAGAGGACGGCGTTATGAGAACCGGCAAGCAGGTTATTTACAATGAAGATTTAGATGAGAATCAGACATGGTTCTTCTATACCGACGGCTCCAGAAAGGGCCAGGGCTTCCACGGGATCCGTGACAACACACTGTACGAGTATGGTTTAAGAAAAGACGCAGACTCTGATTTAAGACTGGCTCCGATGAATTACGACGGAAACCAGTATCTGGTGAACACAAGCGGTTCCATCCAGAAGGCGTCCTCTTCCTCCAAATCCGCTACAAAGCCGGAACTTGGAAATGGCTTCAAAGATTATAAAGATTCTAACGGCAAGACCTGGGTTGTCGACGTAAACGGCATTATCCAGTAATGCATAGAAAGTAACAAAAGTTTCATCCGTTCAAACCGGCAGGCTGCCCCTTGGGGCAGTCTGTTTTTTTACTGCATCAGGGATGAGTGTACGCAGTTCTTACGTTTAAAACTAAAAACCGCAAAAATGCATTTTTTGCTCCATATTTAGAGCAATAGTGTTAATAAAACATAAAATTTTGGATATTTCTACAAAAAGGCGATATTTCGCGTTATAATTTTCTTTATTTTGCGTTATATATATAGAAGAGTACTGCCATTTTGGCAGGAAAAGCAAAAAAGGAGGACGCTATGAGAGAGCTTTCCGTGTACTATTGTTCGAAATGCGGGTATTATGGATATTACCAGCTTCCTAAAAATGCGGTATGTCCCAAATGCTCCGTGGACATGGTACCTTTGTCCATCAGTTTTCAGGACTTTATGGATTTAAGCTGTGAAGAGCGGGACGATTTACTGTCGAAACAGATTATTTCTGCTTCTTCTCCTTACGTCAAACGCCTGATGGCGCCACACAAGGCCTATAATAACCGGGAGGTCATCGCCCGCATGAGCGATCGCATCGTCGAACTGGAAGCCGAAAATAAAAAGCTGAACGAGACCGTTGAATGGATGCATCAGACAATCTGGGATCTGGTGCGTAAAAACAAAGGAATCGAACCGGCCGGCAAGCCTCCTATTCCACCATCTGGTGAAAAAGCTTCCGGCGGCGCCGGTAACTCCGAAAATCCGGAATAGCGATAACAGAGAGTTTTATTGGGAGTGCGGGGCACTCCCCAATACCCTCGGTCATGCGATCCTGTCAGAACTTATGTAATGTTCGATCAGTCTGTTAAGTGTCTGATTTAATTTCGATATCACTCTGCGCAGCTTAACATTTTCTTCCATTAACCTCATATTCTCCATTTCCATGAACCTCATCTTTTCAGTATCAGTCATGTGGAAAACCCTCCTTTTTTTGCTTTTCTTGTAACCACTATAAGACGTTTCCGGCCGTTTGAAAAGCAAAACATATCGCAATATTCGACAAAACGGCAGCCTCACAAAAAGTCAATAAACACACGGTTAAGTCAAAAAAAATCAGCAGTACCATATGTATCCATCTTCTCCGAAAGGAAGTACCAGATATATGAAAAACGATGTCATTTACGATTTCGACAAAATTATTCTCATCGATCCAAACCCACCTGCAAAAAATGTGCAGCAGGCCTGCTACGGTATGGTCCCCAGAGCCTCCTACCGCCCCGGCGCCCTAAAAAACATTTTGGAAAACCGCTTCGAGAACCGCCGCATTATCCTGCACGCCGCCGGCGACGAACGGGTCATCAAAGAGGCCCTTTGGGTGCTGCGGGCATGTGGATATTTTGATGAGATTGTGATTGAGGGGGAGGGGGAAGAGTGGTAGAGAGGGAGATGTGATGTGTTTTTTGGTGGGGTGGTTGATATAAGTGGTGATATTGTTTGTGGTAGAATTTTTTGATGTGGTTTTTGAGTATACTTTTTGATACATTTTTTGATTGATTTTCTGGTTGATCCTCTGATTGATTTCTTGATTGATTTCCTGATTAATTTTCTGTTTGATTTCCTTATTAATTTCCTGATTGATTTTCTGATTGATTTCCTGATTGATTCTCTGTTTAATTTTCTGATTGATCCTCTGATTGATTTCCTGATTGATTTCCTGATTGATCCTCTGATTGATCCATTGATTGATTCCCTAATATCGTTTCCGATGCATTTCCTAATAGAATTCCTGATAATATTTTTGATGCATTTTTATTGCTATATCTTTTATAATTCTTATATTTCTAAATTAATTCACTTGAATACTTAATACTTCTGCGTTCCGATCTCATACTTTACTCCATGCCTCTTTTATGTATTCTCCAGGCGTATCTTTCCATGTTATTTTGGTGCATTCAAACGGTTAATAATCACTTTTCATTTTTATTATACACTTTTAAAACTGCTCTTACTTGTCAGTTCCACATTTAAAGCTATATCTATCTCAACCATTTGTCCTCCAACAGAGGACACCTCTGTGAATTATGAAAGGAGACTTTATAACTCATCCGCCCCCTCCGTTCCCTAACTGACCCAAACCATATAGTCAATTAAGATCTCTATATTTTTTTCAACAGTCTTACATTATCTTTCCAATATAACTCTTTATTCTATCTTCATACCTGTTCCACCGCCTCTCTCTGCTTATTTTTATTGAATGACAATTATTTCCTTGTTATAGAAGAAAACCGTTTATAGAAGCTAAACAAGTCATTTAAGTCTTCCTTCCAAATCTGTAATACGACTCAAAATATCCGTTTTATAGGTCTGTCCGGTAATAGAACACATAAACATTGTTGCATTCTATTACCGTCCCAGCCTCCTCCCCTCAATATACATTCCTTCTGCAACACTATCTAAAAAATACTCATATACATTTTATAAGCCAGTTGCTGTCTATTATTGTAACAATGATTATCCGTCAGATACAACCAATCTGTTAATCAGCAAAACACCTGAACTGTCGATTATTCTCATTATCTTTCTTTCACATTTCTTTACTTCATACCACGTATAATTGTTTGTATTTTTCATTCAATTTTGTCCGCATATAGCATACATATGAGTATCCGTCATTTCCTCACAATCTGCTTCTGCAAAAATTCTTGTCAACTCTTCAGCCGCTGCGAAACCATTTTCTGCCTGGCACGCCCCCCTTGACCTCTTCTACAATATAATGGCATTGTCACCCCTTTCTGTGCCGGTTCCTTAAATTCAAAGATAATCACCTCATCAGTTATTTACAGAGCGCTGTCCTTAGCCGGCCGCGCATACATGACTAAATTTTAATCCTGAATCGCCAGCCGCTATTGTTCCTTCTTCTTAAACTCTTCACTGTGCAGATGCGGTATTCTGAGTAATCCTGAATATTATAAACTCAGCTGGCTTCACTGGAGCCACGCCAATGATACAAATCAGGTGTCCATTATCAATCTCTTCCTGTGTCATGGTGTCACGCCCAATATTTACATAAAATGCCTCTTCCGGAGATGATCCGGCCAGGCCGCCGCTTCTCCATACCTCCCTCAGAAACACTTCTATTATTCTTTGTACCCGCATCCATAGCTCTTCGTTATTTTCTTCAAATACTACCCAGTCCGTATTTTTCTTTATGGATTCCTCTAAAAATATAAAAAGTCTGCGCACGTTGATATATTTCCACGTTCCATCGCTGCCTGCAGTTCTTGCTCCCCATACCCGAATTCCCTGACCTGGGAACCGCCGGATCAAATTTACCCCCTTGGGATTCAAAATGTCCTGTTCACCTTTGTCAAACTGCACATCCAGTCCCACACAAGCCCGAAGCACTTCATTGGCGGGTGCTTTATAGACGCCGCGGGAATTGTCACTGCGGGCATAGATTCCCATCACAGATCCGGAAGGAGGAATTGCTATATCTTTCTTATCGAGGGGGTCAAACACCATCACCCATGGATGATAGAAAGCCGCATAGGATGTATCAAGATTTTCCCTGTGCCTGATGATGTCCTGTACCGCCTTTGCCTCCCGTGGAATATCGAGAACCGCAAATCTGTTCTTTCGTTCACACTGAGCAGTCAGAGAACGCTGGACCTTCTGATCTGTGACACCAGGAACGGCGATAACTGAGACCATGTCGTTGTCCAGAAATGCCTGAATTCCGGTTCGATTTCCGGCCCCATGGTCATTTCCAATAAAATCGGAAGCCTCCATGTTCAGAATATTACCATTCGTGCCGCCTGAAAGCTTAACCGTCACGGTATCCTGAGCGGAAGACGCAAGACATTCAAATGGTGGTCGAAGTTCTTCCTTCCCTTTACCAACATATTCCACACAAATCAGATCTGATTTTGAAACCTGTGCTTCCACAAACTGTGGAATATTACTATTAAATGAAAGATTCTCGTAAATTTCTACGGAATCGCCGGACCTGACCTCCAGCCCGAACTCACAGGTGGATATAATCTTATCCGGCAATAGATTCTTATCCGTTACATCCACTTCAAATTCATGTTCAAAAGAAATAACATTGTCTTTACTCTCCACTACCCGATTATAAACCGTAGTATTTCCATCTGAAAACGCTACAATATCACCATCAAAAAATCCGGCACTATTTTTGACCGAGTACCGCTTACCCTCTGCCGCCTCCAGCACGTCAAAGACCTGAGTCCTTGCCTTGCTCGAAGGAGATATAACTATATTCAGCCCATTCCCCCACGCCCCCGGATTACTGGCTGTAAACTTCAGAATGGACTCTCCAGTATTTGGCACAGCTCCCTTCGCACAAGATGCGTCCGCCGGCACAACCCTGGTCACAAAACAGCGGGACCCTCCATTGATAAAAAAATGCTCTACCGCATAAGCCAGAAAACGATAATTACAGGCTTCCCTTTCGGAAAGATAAGTTCCATAAATCTGTTTGAAATCCGAAAAATTAGTCGCCATCCGCGGTACGCCTCCGACCGGTCCTTTCTCCGCCACCCCAATAAAACCGGCGATACTGGTACTGACCCCTTCCACAGGTACCACCCCTGAATCAAATTCCTCCACGTATACTCCAGGTGATAAATACTCCGCCATAGTCTTCTCCCTTCTTAATATTTTACTGTTTTTGCTTTTCCCGCCTGGTTATCAGGTGTTTATTTCTTCTACATATTAATCAATTTTTTATAAGTGTAATTCTATTATAAATTTTTCCATTGTAATTAACAATGTATTTTTTGAAATGTGGTATTGTTCCTATAGATCATGAATGTTTTCATCCGCCTTTTAAATTAGTTTATATTCTGGTTTAGTTTTTTTATTCCGGTATTGACATAATCTAAAAAATTTGATATTTTAGAATCAGAACATATGTTCGATTTCAAAGGAGGGAGACTTATGAATCATATAATCTATTGTCTGGTATGCCATCATCGCCTGTTTGACATTAAACCGCCGACCGCCGGAACCATTGAGATCAAGTGCCCGCGCTGTAAAAAAGTACAGCACATCCATTTAATCGAACCGGATACTCAGAAAACAACTACAGAAAAAACTACCTAGCAAAGGAATGATTCATTACCAAATAGCAGGAGAAAACGAAAAGGCCACAGCGCCGGACCCGTTTTCTCCTGTTTTATTTGTACAACCAAGAAAGAAGGGGATCATTATAAAATATTACATTAAAATCGAACAGCAAAATATTCCTGTCAGCGAGGAAATCTATAAGATTTGGCAGCATGGGGAGCGAAAGGATCGTTATTTCAGGGAAGGGGATATTCGGAATGGCGTCTTCTCCTACGATGCTCTAGATGGAGAAGGCTTAAACGGAAGTGAATTATTTGCAGAAAAAGACCGAAATCCTGTAGAACATCAGGCTGAACGCGACCTCCTGATAAACGCGTTAAAACAGGCATTAAACACACTGAATAATGAAGATAAAGAACTGCTGGCACACATTTACTGCCAGGATGAATCGCTGCGCAGCATAGCACAGAGTACAGGGGTTCCGTTTACTACGCTGCAGTATCGCCATAAAAAGGTTATAAAAAAACTAAGACTATTTTTCGAACAAAATTTCTTATTATTGGATTAATACTGTAACCCATCAGCATTTTGAGCTCGCCTTTTACCTGTCGTTCATATGAAGAAAGATCCACGTCGAAGAAAGGAAAATGTACAATCTCAGGTTCTCGCACACAGGTTTGTTAAAACAGACCTGGCCACTGGCAGATGGGCGTTAATCAGGTTCTCATATGACCTTCCCTGCGTTGTTGTGGTGCATACGGGGCGTTGCTCCCCCCATCACCCAGCAATATTCCCGGTCAATTCTTTTTGTGAGTCTTGTCAATCCCGTACCTACTAATGACTTTGGTGATAATGCTCTCCGCAAAATCAAATCTGACAGGGCAGACGCTATAAAAATCGTCTGCCCTGTACTTGCCCTCTCAGTCCGAAGTCTATATGAAGCACAAGACTGCTGTAAAGGACAAATGGAGTCCTTACGCCTGCATTTATATATCGTATGCCTCTGATTCCAGTCTCCAGAATTCTTCTGGTTCCAGCTTCATAATTAAAGCAATTACCTGGTCAATAGCAGCGTACTTCATCCCCGCGCAGCTATACATATTCGTTAATAGGTTCGTATTACGCAGCAAATAAATATCTGGTATTTCACTTCTATTATATTCTGGGATAATTTCCCGCAGAAGTGAATCAGATTTGGCATCATCTGCAACAATTACCATCTTTTCCAGTCCAAAGTAATGTTCATCAAGATAAAAAGATTTAATCAGATTAAAAAGCCACCCCATGTAATCTTTTTCAAATGTATCGCTTTCAATTAATTCACAGTTATCATATCTTTCAAACATACGCGTCATATGATAGCCATCAACTATAATATCTTTATTCTTATCTTTAATTATAATTACTCTCCACTTATCAAAATCATTATCCACAAAATGGACTGATTCAAAAGAATCATCTAAAATCAGATGTGGAAACGAATTAATAATTTGGGTTAAATCCAATTCCTCTATATACATTTCATGATGAGGTTTATAAAGTTCAAATTTTCTCTTAATTTCACCAAACAAAAATCCGAAATCAATGATCATCATATTATTATATTTTTTGATGCTTTTCTTAATTCTATTAAGAGCAGATTTATCAAATCCTACCATTTCAAATTCATTAAATTCAAAATCCATCTCTGGGTTTTCACGTACAAACCCATCATCCTTTTCCTTAATGATACTGGCAATATCTTTATAATCAACGTGATCATCTACATTTGCTACCACTTCAATCACAGTCGGAAGACGTTCCCCAGGGCTTGCATGTTCTAAAAAAACTGCACAAACTGGGGATCGAATGTATATACATAATCTGTAGCCTCATTCCGTCTTCGGATCCATCGCTTAGAAAATGGCTTCTGTGTCGATCCATTCAATTGAGTGAATACTGCTACGTTATCCATTCTACTATAAAACATTTGATAGAACATATTTTTTTCGGAAAGAATCTTTATCATCGAACGCTGTAAATAAGGATTTCTTTCCAACTCACTATCAAAATATTCATTCAGCAGCATTATAGTACTTCCTGTCAAATCAGAAGAAGTGAATACACTATGTCCCCGCGCTATAACAGACATCGTATCGGGTTTTAGAATATCGTCATCAAACAAATAGTATTCCATATCTCTGAACCAGTGAATCTTTGAATCCATTACAATCCCGGTCACCGTACCACCTACACCATACTGAAATGTTTGATTGTTCAGTATATAGCACTGCATCACTCCCATAACCACTCCTAAATAATAGTACTTATCTATGCCTGCCTTATGAAATTCATTTACTATACCAGTCATATCACGACTAAAATATTCTAAATCCTTACCACTTCCAATTTCTGCCTGGTTCACTTTATCACAGTGACTTCCATTGAAATAATAAATATCATTCTCATTCTGACCACTGGATTTTAAAAGTATAAACTCGATATTCGCGTTATTATAAGAATTCTCTATAAGTTGTATACATTCCTTAAATGATACCTCATCAAGCAGTGTATGCAAATGTTCTTCTATCTCATTTCCAACATCAACGTCTCCAGCAAAGCATACTGCAATGTTATCTCTAAGCTGCCGAATCTTTAGAAGCCCCTCTTTTACATAATATTGCTTGTAAACTCTATGTTCTTCACCAAAAGTACTCTCTGGTAAAAAATCTTCTTCTTTTATTTTAGAGATAGCAGAGTCTGCCACCAAATAAACTTTTTCTTCTTTCTTCCATGCTCTACAGTATGTCATTTAAATTTTAGCCAAAGAAGTAAAGGCATCCTTTCATTTATTTTCTTATATATTTCCTCACTCCATTCCAGGCATAACAAATAAAACAGCCTATGGACTTCCACCACGAAAATCCCATATATCGGTATACCTTAAAAGTCATTTTCGCAGATTTGAGCTTACTCCCCGACTTTCCCTGACTACTTAAGCGATACTTCAGCAATGGCTCATTGATCGCACAGGCATATTGATATTTTTGCAGTATTTTCAGCCAGGTTATATAGTCCTCATGGCTATCTTCATGCTCCATTGGAAATTCCTCTGCCACCTTCCGTTTCAATAATACAGAAGAACAATTAATCCAATTCTGTTTGAGCATCATGCTATATGAGATCGTCTCCTTCACGGGAATTTCTCTCCCAGTGAGTTTTCCATTTATGTCAACCAATTCTCGTCCTGTTGAACAAAGGACTTTCTTCTCTTTTTTTATTAGAGCCAACTGCTTGCTCAATTTCTCCCTCTCCCACCAGTCATCGGAATCCAGAAATGCAACGTACTCCCCTATTGCCATACGTACCCCCTCATTTCTCGTCCTGGCCACCCCCATATTTCTGTCATTTTTAACATAACGGATCCGCTGATCAGAAAGATATTGTTGTATCACTCTTTCTGTCCCATCCGTTGCACAATCATTAAGAATAATCAATTCTAACGAAACATTCTGTACAAGAACTGACTCAATCGCCTTTGCTATGAACTTTTCACAATTGTAAGCAGGCATAATTACTGAAACAACTGGCTTTTCCATGTCAATACCTTTCTGTGTTTATTCACATTAAATTATATCATCCTGGAGGGGATGTGCTCAACTTAAATTTTGTTGTAGGGATTTTCTTAATGAATTTGAGTGGTAATTTCCTATAAGCGCGATTATGGGAAGTACCACAGAAAGGGCTTAAATGGCTGATATCACGC